>Ga0310344_10001587_pt1 | contig 17343 bp, 17 predicted proteins | sample HC15DNA20200_MG_FD_203801 | JGI IMG/M metagenome (GOLD analysis project Ga0310344, IMG submission 203801) | Marine microbial communities from station ALOHA, North Pacific Subtropical Gyre - HC15-DNA-20-200_MG | ecosystem: Environmental > Aquatic > Marine > Oceanic | place: Pacific Ocean: North... | reverse complement strand
AAAGTGTTAGCATGATATCGTGAAAAAAGTTAATTCTGAATAAATAAATTGATGGAAATCTATGGTAACGGAAAAAGATAAGGCCCTGGAACAAGCTCTTGCTTTAGTCGAACGAAATTTCGGCAAAGGTTCTTTAATGCGATTTGGAGAATCTGCAGCGCGTTTCAGCGTTGAATCCATCCCCACCGGGTCAATATCCTTAGATATGGCTTTAGGTATAGGAGGGATTCCCAGAGGAAGAATCACAGAGATATTTGGTGCTGAATCTTCTGGGAAATCAACTCTTGCGCAGCACATCATCGGAGAAGCACAAAAGAAGAATGGGACTGTCGCTTATATAGATGCTGAGCACGCATTGGATCCAACTTACGCAGCAACTTGCGGAGTAAATATTGATGATTTACTTATATCTCAACCAGACGACGCGGAACAGGCACTAGATATAACAGAAGCGCTAGTGAGGAGCGCAGCTGTGGATGCCGTAGTCGTCGATAGTGTAGCCGCTCTCGTGCCAAGAGCCGAGATTGAAGGCAACATGGGAGATACCCATATAGGGCTGCAGGCCCGACTGATGTCGCAAGCACTTAGAAAATTAACCGGAACCACTCACAGATCTAAAACTGCAGTGATTTTTATAAACCAAATCCGCGAAAAGGTGGGAGTCCTCTTTGGTAACCCGGAGGTCACACCAGGTGGAAGAGCGCTTAAATTTTATTCGTCAGTAAGAATAGATCTAAGAAGGATTGAGACCATTAAAAAAGGTACGGAAAGCGTTGCCATAAAAGTAAGAGCACGTGTTGTAAAAAATAAGACAGCGCCGCCTTTCCGTGTTGCAGAATTTGACATCATGTTTAGTCAAGGTATAAGTAGAGAAGGCGATATTTTAGATTTAGGTGTTGAAACGAACATCATAAAGAAATCTGGTGCGTTTTTCTCTTACGAGGATGATCGGCTAGGACAGGGGCGTGAAAACGCTAAAACATTCTTGAAAGAAAATGGGAATATAGCTCGATCAATAGAAGAACAGATTAGAACTGCGATGTCACCTGAAGAATCGTCTAACGAGGACACAGGATCAGAAAAAATCGATGAGGATGGTGAACTAGAAACTTAAATATCACTTAAGGTGAAATTACAAGGGGCTATGAGGGTTACTTCATGGCCCTTTTTGCATTAAAAATTGAGGAAGGCAAGAAAATGACAATAGATCCAATTTTACTAACATTAGGTATATCTATCGCGGTAATATCCAGCCTAATTTCAGGGTTTGGGATAAAAACTTACGTGAACGTAAAAAAACTTAATTCCATGGAAGATTCAAGACGAGCAAATATTAAAAGGCTAGAAATTGAATCAAAAGAAATAATCAGAAGTGCTAAACATCAAGGGAAGCAAATCAGAAACCGTGCTGAGAAGCAAACTCGTGACCGAAGATCTGAACTTCGTAAGTCGGAAAAAAGGGTTGGTAAAAAAGAGGACCAGGTTACAAAAAGGCTAGAAACAATAGAAAAAAGAGAGCGGAAAGTATCAAAACTTGAAGAGCAAATAAGAGGCAAAGAATCTGAACTTGATGAACTAAAACAAGAAGAATTTGTCGCACTTGAAAAAGTGGCACAATTAACTATAGGCGAAGCTCAAGAAAGACTTATGAATGAGCTTGAAAAAGAGATATCTGTAGAAGCTTCACGTAAGGTTCGGGAGTCAGAGGAATCGGTTCAAGCTGAATCAAAAGAGCTAGCGTATAAAATTATGGCACAATCCCTGCAAAGATATGCTAGTGAAGTCGTATCAGAATTAACAACAAGTTCCGTACCTTTACCAAATGAAGAGATGAAGGGGCGGCTAATCGGTAAGGAAGGAAGAAACATCAGAGCCCTTGAAAATGCCACCGGTGTTAATTTAATAGTTGATGATACGCCAGAGGTAGTTACTGTATCCGCATTCGATCCTATCAGGAGGGAAATCGCAAGACGTACCGTATCGAGCCTGATTCAAGACGGAAGAATACAACCAGCACGTATAGAAGAATTGGTAGAAAAAGCCAAAGAGGAGTTAGAAGAGATAACCGGGAAAGCAGGTGAAGAAGCCTGTTATGAAGTGAAAGTTCAGGGCTTGCACCCTGAAATCGTAAAAACTATGGGAAGGCTAAAGTTTCGCTACAGCTATGGGCAAAATGTTTTGCAACATTGTATAGAAACTGCACACATAGCGGCATCGATCGCTTCAGAGTTAGGTGTAAATCAAGACGTTGTTAGAAGAGCAGCATTTCTGCACGACATCGGCAAAGCTCTGACCCATGAGGTGGAAGGCCCCCATGCGCAGGTCGGTGCAGATTTATTATCTAGATATAAGGTTAACGAGAGGGTTGTGAGAGCAGTTGGTGATCACCACGGAGAAGAAGGCTGGAAAAGCATAGACGCTTTCGTAGTAGCCGCCGCAGATGCAATCAGCGGAGCAAGACCTGGTGCAAGAAGAGAAAGTGCGGAAGCTTACGTTAAAAGAATCGAGACTTTAGAGCAAATAGCTACAGAATTTGATGGGGTAGACAAAGCTTTCGCAATTCAAGCTGGAAGAGAAATGAGAGTAATGGTAAAACCCGATGAAATAGATGATGTAACTGCAATGCGAATGGCCAGAGATGTAACCAAAAAAATCAAAGAGTCCATGGAATATCCTGGCCAGATCAAAGTCGTTGTAATTCGAGAAACCCGAGCAGTGGAGTACGCAAAATAAACATTAAATGAAATCAGATTTACATCTACATAGCACAATTTCAGACGGCTTACTCACACCTACTGAACTAGTTCAGAAAGCATTTGAAGCCGGCATTAGAATTATGGCACTTACGGACCATGATTCGACAGACGGGTTGGCAGAGGCGATTGCAACCGCAGGAAACTACAAAGATTTGACTTTGATACCCGGTGTTGAACTTTCTACAGACACAAAAAACGGAGAAGTTCATATCCTCGGATATTTCATTGATACCAAATCTGACAGGCTTCAACAAACCCTAAAGTCATTTAGAGAAGATCGATTAAATCGGGCAAAATCTATGGTTGAAAAATTAATTAGCATTGGATATAAAATAACGTGGGACGAAGTGCTAAAAGTAGCAGGTTCAGGCTCCGTAGGAAGGCCTCACATTGCTGAAATACTAGCTGAAACAGGACAAGTGTCCTCAATCAAAGCCGCATTTGATGAACTAATAGGCCGCAATGGCCCAGCATACACTGAACGGCGAAAAATGGATCCGGAAACCGCTATTGAGTTGATATCGCAGCATTCCGGTATACCAGTATTGGCGCACCCTAGAGAAGTCGACCATCTGGATGAAATATTGCCAAGTTTAGTAACCTCGGGACTGAAAGGTATGGAAACATATTATGGACTTTATTCTACTGAGGAAAGAACGCGATTCCAGCAACTTTGTGAGAAACACAATTTATTAGCGACCGGGGGAAGCGATTACCATGGTCCAGATAGAGCGGCGGAATGTGATCTGGGAGATTCAAAAACCAATCTTGAAGTCGGACAGCTCTTATTAAAAATGCACGATGAGTTAAAAATTTAATGAGTTTCTTATTATAAGCCTTAGTTCACTCAGAACGATCCGCTTTATTTTCTACTTATATGTTGTTTTAATATCATTGATCATTTTAATGGCACATACTCTAACGATAGGTTATATTCATACCCTGAAAGGTCACCAAATAGTTTCTTAACCAATTCAAATGCTCATCAATTTGCCGAAGTGGCGGAATGGCAGACGCGAAGGTCTCAAAAACCTTTGTCCCTAGGACGTGTGAGTTCGACTCTCACCTTCGGCACCAAAAATTTAATTTCTCTAATACACAACCAACCTGAATTATTACACGGATCGAACAGGCTTACATATCGATACTTTCGTATATGCTCAGTATTTTTTTCTATTTCCTTTATTTATTAAATAAGGGTGTACTTATTGTTTTATTTCGTTTATGCTAATTAACATTTTGAGCCTAGAAAAATTTATTGGAAGGAATTCATAGATTAAATTGTTTACACCAACACATCTCAACCCAGTAATTCGATACCACCTCCTTTTATTAATAGTTATAAGTGTAATAATATCAGCGGCATGTTCGGCTCAAAATGATGAAACTGCAAGCGATAAATTGGTTTCTGGGGTACCCGCAGCGACTAGCGAAATAGAGAAACCTTCAACCGAATCTACTAACGAAACAGCGTCAACAAGTACCGAAGGTACGAAGGCTACATCAAATGAAACAAAAAATAACCAATCTGATTCGGCAAATAGCGATGCAGATGACAAGACTACCGAGGAACGCGGTTTAGAGCAGGATTGTGGAAAACGAGAGTCAGTAGTAACCACTTTTGAAAAAGTAACTATAACTGATGCGCTAGGACAGCAAATAGACTTTGAAGAGTCTCCCCAAAAAATCGCTACTATCAGCCCCACTGCGACGGAATTTCTATATGCTGCTGGCGGTGAATCTATCCTACGTGATCGAGCGTCTAATTATCCAGATTTAGCGAAATGCTTACCAGATGTAGGAAGCGCATATGATCCTTCAATTGAAACAATCATATCAAGTGAACCGGATCTTGTAATAATCGAAGCCCTAACACAAGCGCGTTTCATTGATCGTTTAAATCAAGCGGGCCTTTTAGTTATGGCAATAAAAGCGGAGTCTATATCAGACATTAAAAATGGAATACTTCATTTAGGAGAAATAGCAGGGACGCAAAAAATTGCTCAAGAAGCCGTGGTGAATTTAGAAACTAGATTAGAAGCCTCAAAAGCGGCGGACACTAGGACCATTCTATTGTTAATATCCGATCGTGATCGGAATTTATATGCCGCACGGCCCGAATCTTATACAGGTTTAATTGCTGAAACTGCGGGCTTCAGCAATTTGGCGGCGGGGTTGCCCGATAGCGGACCCTTCCCAGGATTTGCTCTAATGTCTCCCGAAACGATATTGGCTGCAAACCCTGATATTCTTCTCACGATAACACCAGCACCGGAGCCCGCACCAAGATTATCGGAGTCTCTAAGTTTCATTCCCGGATTCACTCAGTTAAACGCCTTAAAAATTGGGAAGAAAGCAGACGGATCCTATGGTAATAACGTTATCGAAGGGGATGTTGCGTTGTTTTTACAAGCACCAGGTCCCAGGATAGTTGAAGCAGTTGAATTGTTAAGAGAAAAAACTAATTAAGATGTCGAATAAATCTATTAAAAGGGCTTAATAATTTTTTAAATACAAGAAATGAAAAACACCTCCTACTTAAACCGCTTTTTCACCGAGCAGGACTTTCGAAGGGTTCTGCTCGGTGATCATTTAATAAAAATATCTTAAAATGGAAATATGATTACCACCCAAGATAACAAGTTCATTATTATTACAAAAAGGTTTATTGGGCCTATTCTACTTACACTTCCATTACTTTTTATCGGGGTATTTTTTGGCCCTTCAGATTCAAGCTTTGGTGAAACATTCAAAACTCTTATTTCTTTGGATAACAATGTAAATCACATAATTATCTGGGATATACGGATAACGAGAGTCATTGTAAGTTTCTTGGTAGGAAGTATGTTGGGCCTCGCGGGGTTTCTTATACAATTATCCACTAAAAGTCCTTTAGGGGATCCTAATTTATTTGGAATAGGGGGAGGTGCAACCATTTTCCTTGGAGCTGCTTATGGCGGAGCATTATCTGTTACAAACCCTACTCTATTTCTCGGCTGTATATCAGCTTCTTTCGCAGTGGCAATGATTCTATTGCGCTTGATCGCGGTTCCAAATCTAACACCAATCAAGCTCGCGATAATGGGAATCGCGGTCGGAGCTCTGACAATCTCAATTTCTACCGCATTTATCTCACATGGAACCGTATTCCCAGCGCAGCTCGTGGGTATAATATCAGGGTCATTTATTACTAGTGATTGGAATCGCATATATTATTTAACCCCTGTGTTGTTATTATGCTTAGGAATCTCAATTGCAATAGCAAAACATTTCCTTCCCATAATGCTAGGAGATCCCATTGCTAAAAGCCTAGGAGTCAATCCAATAAAATTGAGAGCACTTTCGATGGCTTTAGCAGGAATTCTGACGGGTGCGGCTGTCTATGCAGCCGGTATAATAGGATTTATAGGATTAATCGCACCTCATATTTCTCGTAAGCTTTTCGGAAACTCAGCATACCTAACACTTTTAGGATCCGTATTTGTGGGAGGCTATATAACATTACTTTCTGATCAAATTGGCCGTCTGGTACTGGCCCCCGCGGAAATTCCAGTAGGCCTAACTACTACCATACTAGGAGCGCCAACAATGATGTACTTGGCTTTGAAATTAAGATGAACATAACCAATATCTCGCTTGAGATCGATAATAATCAAATACTCCAAAACATATCATTCAAAATCCCTGACAATTCGTTCACATGTATATTAGGTTCTAACGGATCGGGGAAAAGTTCGCTAATAAAAATATTAGCTGGGGACATCGATTCAGATTCAGGTTCCATAACTGATTTTGATCCAAATTCAATAACATATCTTCCACAAAACATCGAACCCCCTTTATTTCTCAAGGTTATGGACATAATAAAAGTTGGCTTTCATCAAAGGAAAATCTCAAATAAACAACGAGCAGCTGAAATTGAGTATTTAATCAACCAATTGAAGATCAAGAACATAGAAAAACAGCTTCTTGAGAAAGCATCAGCGGGTGAGCAACAAAAAACGTGGCTGGCGTTTGCATTAGCGCAGAATAAAAAGCTAATGTTACTAGACGAGCCTTTATCTGCGGTAGATATCGAATCAAGAAAGGTGTTTTTTAAATTATTAAATGAGTACTGTGCTGCGGGCAAAACCACCATTACCATGGTGACGCACGATACCGATCTAGCAAGGGAATTCTGTGACTATGCATTAGTGCTTGAAAATGGGGAACAGGTGTTTGAAGGGCCAATAAAAAATTTACTAATTGATGATTAAAGAAAAACTTGAACCAAAATATACACTGACCCTAAAATACCAGCAAACCTCAATAGATCCGCTTTGCGAAAATCGATTCTCTCTTCTGGTTTACTAACGATGAATCTTAACATGAACATACCGAGTACAAACAAAACTAAGATCGCAAGAACATAAAATTCCATATATGGTTATTCCTTCTTTCCCATGTCATACAAAATAGAATCTATCTTTGAAAGCTAATTGTACCACCTGCACCTTTAACGGCATTGTTTCAGGTTACTTTTAAAATACATCCTATATACTAAAATCAGCAAAAAAAAAATAGCGAGTCCATATCCATATGAATATTGAATATACATGCCCTAATTGTGAGTCAGTAATCGTCCAAGGCCTTAATTATTGTACAAGTTGCGGATTGGAACTAACCGAAAATCAAACCCCAGGCAAAAACCCTAACGAATTAGATCACCGAGACCAACATCCACCCAAAAATCTGGACATCGAAACGATTCTAAATATGCATGAAGGTACGTCAAAAAATAATAAAGACAGACCTTTCTACACCAAAAAACGGTACATAATACTAATTGTCCTAATGGTCATAGGAATTAATTACTGCTCCCAAGGAGAAGAGGGTGAGATCCAGCAGAAAACGAAATCTACTATTGCACTCCATTTTCAGCATGATACCACTGTAAGTGAAAAAACAGAGACTAAACCCTAATCACCAAAAAAGACAACCAGGCTTTCTTTGATAACCTCTTCGTGAATGGCGAAAAAAGTGCCTGGATTTGTAGAGTATGACCTAGTCATACCTATCACAAGTCCGTCTCTATCAACAACTGGTCCTCCACTATCTCCAGGAGCAATAGGGGCATCCATAATAATATGTTTAATAGAAGATGATTGACCGTGAGAAAAAACCTTGACCTGAGATAACACACCTACATTCGCTGCTGCTCTACCGGCGGATTGGTTGCTTAGCGTACCTCGATCAGAGTAACCGAGAGCCATTAATGGAGAAGCATAGTGACCGGTATTTATGTTACCCATTACCAATGGGGTCACCTCTGAAGTAAGATTTGCTTCTGAAGAGTTAAACTTTAATATCGCTATATCACGAGAAGCATCTTGCCAGACGACAGAAGCGACGAAAGGTAGACCAGATGTTTGGAAAATTTTCATTTGGGTCGCATTATTTACAACATGATTGGCAGTAACGATATACCGGTTTTTATAGAGCCACCCTGTACCGTAACCCCCTGTTGCTTCGTCCTGAACGTAAAATATTGCTGGAGTAGTATCGCGCCATATTTTATTAAAATCTGGTTCGGTAGGTTTTTCGATCACCTCTAAAGGCTCGGCGTAAATGCGCAAGGCCATTGAAGCCTCAGATCCATCCTTGGTTGAAACAGCCTTAAGAGTATAAATACCAGGTTCCATGTTACCGGGAATTGCTGCATATGAATCTGAACCTAATATTTTCCCGCCTGCACCGGATAAATTGATGTCAATACTACCAATTGTGTAATCTATTTCAGTACCATATGCCGCTAATATCGTAACTTTAACGGTATCATTAGGACTCCATCCAGATAGACCAACCCATAATTCTGAGTCTCCAATAACCTTACGAGTGGAATCAATTTGAATGCCAGGAGCTTTGGGCTTTTCGATCACTTCCAAATGCTCTGCATACAGTCTTAGCGCTGTGGATGCCTCAGATCCATCCTTGGTTGAAACAGCCTTGATAGTGTATATACCTGATGGCAGAATTGGAATCGCAGGAAACGATTCAGAACCAAGGATTTCTACCGCAGCTCCCGATAAATTAGTATCAATCCCTCCCATAATATGATCCTTATTAGGACCATAAGCTGATAAAATTGATATGGTTACTCTATCTTCCGGTGCCCAGCCAGCCAGCTCGAAACCCAACTCTAGGTCGCCCACTACCTTTCGGGTTGAATCAATTAAAATCACTGGAGCCATGGGTTTTGTAACAATTTCTAAGGGCTCTTCATGAACGGTTAAAACTGTAAATGCCTCTATACCATCGCTTTCTGAGAGAGCACGAATCGTATATATTCCAGCCAATATATTTTCAGGAACCGCGGGAACCGATTCAGAACCAAGCATACCTGATCCAGCACCCGATAGATTCACTCTAATTTGACCTACTTTATAATCTTCACCAGAACCATAAGCGGATAAAATCGTTATAGAAACATTAGCTTGAGGTTGCCACCCAGCAAGTTCAACCGAGAATTCCGAGTCACCTACCACTATCCTATGATCGGAATCCAAAATAATAACTGGCGTAATAGTCTCTGGAATATTATCGATAGCAGACCCAATAGCGATGTCTATTTCTTCTTGAGAAGGACCACAACCAAAAAGAAATATGACAAGTACTAGAATTGATCTCAACATTTAGAGGAATGTCCTTCCAGTTCGACAAAAGTAATGAAATAATTGCAGACACCATATACCATACTATGAACTTACTACAAACTAATCAGCAACGAGATTTACTTTTATCTTAGAAGCTACCTCAAAACCAATGGTCGCAGTCCCACTAGGCGTATCCAAAGTTACAACTCCTATGGATTTCCCCGATTCAGTTATTGTTATAGGAGTTCCCGGCAATATTCCATGTTGCATAAAAAATCTGATTAGCTCGGGATCTTCTTCTGGGATACTCTTAATTTTATATTGAACACCCATTAATCCTTCATCAAGTCTTAAATAATTTTGCAAACTATCAAAACTGTCTTCCTTATCTGGAATTTGTTCCCCAAAAGGGCTAAATTGGGGATTCTCGAGACGTTCAATTATTATATCCAACAACTCTGCAGATATAGCGTGTTCTAATTTATGGGCTTCTACGTGAGCTTTGTCCAGTTCGACACCTAGCAACTCAACAACCATTGTTTCTGCAACTCTATGGCGTCTTACCATGTCTAAAGCGAAATATTCACCTAGTTCTGTAAGTATTACCGGTCTACCCTCGTCATCCCTAATCAAGTCTTCTTTCTTCATTCGATTAATCATCCCAATCACAGATGGCATAGATGTCCCTATATGCTCATCTAGTGGGATCTCCCTCAAAGCTTGGGCTAAATTGGTGACCGTAACTTCAATACCATCTTCATTTAAATGAAAGATCGTCAGCAGGTAATTCTCCATCGCTTGGGATAAGTTTACTTCAAGTTGGGCTGGATCAAAATCCACGGCATTCACCCCTCTCTCTGTTAAACCTATGCAATCTAATTTGCTTCTGCCTGTATATATAATTATATACCATAATCCCATGGGTGGATTAGGCTTGCTAAATTAATTAATTAGTTTATACTAATAAAAGTTAAATGTGATGCTTAACTAAATGAATTGCTGAAGCATTATTTATTAATAAGTATCTACTCAAATAAATTTAGGGGAGATGGAAAAAAAATGAAGAGTACCTTAAGGGTTTTCTTATATATGATGATCTTTGTTGGGTTAATGGTTGTTGGCCCTTCTTGTGCAGAATCAGATACAGAGGAGTCCACGTCGACGACGTCATCCACTACATCTGAAACGACTCAGGCAACTGCTGCACCTACTCCAGAACCAGAAAGCAATAAACTGGTAATATATTCTGGTAGGAGCGAGAAATTAGTGGGGCCTATTATTGAGCAGTTTGCTTTAACATCAGGAATTGACGTTGATGTTAAATATGGAAAGACAGCCGAAATAGCTGCAACAATCATGGAGGAAGGCAGTAATTCACCTGCAGACCTCTTCTTTGCTCAAGACCCTGGTGGGCTAGGTGTAATAGAAGCAAATGATATGTTCATAGCATTACCAGACACAATTACCGGGTTAGTTCCGGATAACAGAAAGTCTGAAATGAACAAATGGGTTGGAATCACTGGCCGAGCAAGAACTTTGGTTCACAACACTGGAATAGACAAGGGTGACCTTCCGAATGACCTTTGGGAATTAGTTAATGACTCCCGCTGGAAAGGGAAGATTGGATATGCTCCTACTAACGGATCATTCCAAGCGATGGTCTCCGGTATGCGAGCAGAGTGGGGTGAAGAAAAAACTGAAGAGTGGCTAAACGCACTCCTTGCTCAAGACCCGCAGATCTATCCTAAAAATACACCTCAAGTAGCTGCCGCGGCAGCTGGGGAAATCGACATTGGGTTAGTAAATCACTACTACCTTCACAGATTTTTGGCAGATCAAGGTGACGCTTTTGAAGCTAGAAACCACCATCTACCAGCTGGAGGCCCAGGATCGATCGTACTAGTAGCAGGAGCAGGAGTACTGAAAACTGCTGACAATGAAGATAACGCATTGCTTTTCCTGAACTACCTATTGTCCACCGTTGGGCAACAGTACTTTGCAGCTCAAACTTATGAGTACCCACTTGTAGAAGGAGTTAAAACACAACGCATTCTGACTCCTTTAGGAGAGATAAACAGTCCGCAAATCTCGTATACTAAGATGAATGATTTGCAAGGAACGATAGATCTTCTAACTAAAGTTGGTGCACTGCAATAGCACTTACTGACCCTATAGAGGCTCTTTCGACCGTAGTGAGGAAAAGCCTTTGAGAAACGACGTTTCAATCAAGACGCCACGGATGCTACTGATACCAGCAGCATCCGTGGTTTTTTTATCGCTCTTGCCTATAGCCTACCTAGTAATTAGAGGTGTCAGTTCGTTTTCCGACCTAATACCAATGTTATTAAGAATACACGTCCTGTTCATTATGCTAAAAACCGCTGCTTTGGTTATAGCTGTATGTTTTAGTTGTATAGCGATAGCCCTAATATCATGCTGGATAATTACGCGCACCGATTTAAAATTGAAAAGCCTATGGTCTGCTCTAATGCCTCTTCCTCTCGTTATACCCAGCTATGTTGGTGCATTCATAGTAATAATTATTTTGGGACCTAAGGGAGTATTACAGAAGGCGCTTGAACCACTTGGTGTTTCAAGCTTACCTGATATACATGGATTTGAAGGAGCATGGCTCACTCTTACTTTTCTATGCTACCCATACATTTTCCTGACTCTCAAATCAGCTATGGAAAAAATCGATCCTGCTTTACAGGAAATTGCTCAAAGTAATGGTTACAGCTATTGGAAATATTTCTATAAAATAGAATTGCCCCTCCTTAGGCCATCCATAATCTCCGGATCGATGTTAGTCATTCTATATACTTTGAGCGATTTTGGAGCAGTATCTATACTTCGATATCAGACTTTTACTTGGTCGATATATTTGCAATATGAAGCGGCTTTTGATCGAACATTAGCTGCAGGATTATCGCTGATTCTAGCCTTCATTGTGATTTCAATTTTATATTTAGAATCGAAAACTCGAAAAAATATCTATTATTATCGGACAAATGCTAAAGCATCAGTATCAAAACCATTCTTCAGACTCAATAAACTACAAATACCTGTGGCTATTCTTCTAGGAGCTATCTTATTAATCGGGCTAATCATTCCGCTGGTGTTTTTATTATACCTTGCATTCCAAGGATTTATGTCTAATCAAATACCAACCAACCTCTTTACTCTAGCCCTCAATTCATTAATGGTCTCATCCCTCGCTGCAGTGGCCACATTAGGTGCAGGAAGCTCCATTGCTTTATTAACCGCTAAATTTAAAACTAGAATTGCTGTTTTCTTGGAAAATACTTCCTACATAGGGTTCGGACTGCCAGGTATTGTAGTCGCTTTGAGCCTAGTATTTTTCGGTGCAAACTACGCAACGATTCTGTACCAAACAATTCCGTTATTAATATTTGGATATTCCATAATGTTTATGCCCGCATTAATAGGGGCTTTTAAGTCATCTTTAGAGTCCATCAATCCAAGGATAGAAGAATCAGCAAAAATATTGGGCGAATCAAACATAGGAACCTTTAGAAGGATAGTGTTACCCCTCACTTCACCAGGTATTGTTTACGGGATGTCCCTAGTTTTCTTATTAACTATCAAAGAATTACCCCTAACCCTGATATTAGGACCTTTAGATTTTGGTACACTTGCTACAGCTTTATGGAATGCTTCAGAAGAAGCATTCTTCTTGGAGGCCGCGATATCAGGTGTACTCATTATCTTAATATCTATCATCCCTATGTTTGGGTTGCGCAAATTAACGAATGAGAGCTCATTATGGACACACTACAAATAGATTTGAAAAATATTTCCAAGCATTTTGGAAATGTTCACGCGGTTAACGACATTAGTCTAAAAGTTCAAAAAGGTTCTATTCTATCAATAGTCGGGCCAAGTGGTTGTGGTAAAACCACTTTACTGAGATTAATAGCAGGCTTTGAATCCCCAGACCGTGGGGAACTTCAAATTGGTGGATCCCCGATATGGAGTAAAGATTATAGTATGCCCGTTCAAGAAAGAAATATAGGTATGATATTTCAAGATGGCGCCTTATTCCCTCATTTGAATGTCAAACAAAACATCGGTTTTGCCGTAAGCGAAAACGTGGATTCATTATTAAATTTGGTTGGACTAGTAGGGAAAGAAACGAGTATGCCTCACGAGCTTTCCGGTGGAGAACAGCAAAGAGTAGCGCTAGCTCGATCACTTGCCGCTAATCCTTCTACGCTGCTTTTAGACGAACCCTTCTCAAATTTAGATATTCAAATCCGAAGAGACATTAGAACCGAAGTGAGATCTATATTAAAGTCTTACAACGTCACCGCCATTTTTGTAACTCACGACCAACAAGAAGCATCTGAAATGGGCGATCAAATAGCCATTATGAAAGACGGCGCTCTAGAGCAAATAGGTAATCCTGAAGAAGTATACGGTAACCCTCAAACCGAATTCACCGCAAAATTCTTTAGCCAAGCAAATTTAGTTGATGGAATACTTCAAAAGAAAACTCTGAAGACTTTCATATCTGAAACAGATCTTTCCATTGATAAAGATATGAACGGCAACATGAAATTAGTTATCCACCCAAACCAATTAAGTATTGAATCGGCTAGTGATTCTAATAAAATGAATGGCACTGTTCGTAAACAGATTTTCCAAGGTAATGAATATTTCTATACGATTGAGCTTGAAAACAAAGAGATTGTTAACGTCCTTCAATCAAATAGGCAGCCCATCGAGCCAAACACTCCGGTAAAAATTACCTATACTCCTGACAAGTCTGTGATTTGCTTCCAAGAAGGAGCTCAGAAACAATTTAAAGTAAATCAATGAGATTAATTTATGACCCCTAACAAAAAGAATCTCCAGCCACTAGTTATTACTAACCACGAGGACATAAAATACGCTATTCCCCAATCAGCAGTGTTCCTAGATAGAGATGGGGTTATCATAGAAGAACAACCCAACTATCTCAGAAGTGAAGATGCTATTAATTATATCCCAGGGTCAATCCAAGCAATTAAAGACATCAATGATCACAATATTCCCATTATTGTAGTAACCAATCAATCTGCAGTAGGTAGAAAGATAATATCGCTAGACCAAGCCACACTACTAAATAAGATCATTATGAAAGATATTGAAAACCGCGGGGCGAAGATAACGGCGATATACATGTGTTACCATCATCCCGAAGACAATTGCCCCTGCAGAAAACCATCCCCAATGATGCCTTTTTTGGCAAAAAAGCAAATGAATTTAGATTTGGAAGAATCATACTTTATTGGAGACACATTGAAGGATATGGAAACCGCAACAGCTGCCCAGTTAAAGAGCATATTAGTTCTTACAGGGCATGGCCGAGGAGAATATAAAACACTAGATGCTACAAAACGTTCTGAATATACTATTGCAACCGATCTTCTTGATGCAACACATAAATTATTCGCTTAAGTAGCCATGGACAAGTCTGGCAGATATAATCCCAGTAGGCTTACACGAAGCCCGTAAATTTACCAAGTTTTAGAAGTAGAGTCTATGGAGAAAATGCAAGAAGGTTTGCAAGGCCCTGATATCGCTAAACTTAGAACAGATGCAGGTGTTAATTTAGATTCTCAAGAAGTTGTATTGTTAGTTGAGTGATGTAAGGAGGTTTCAGATTGTCCCAAATATTGATAACAGGCGGTAGCGGTTATTTGGGGTCAATATTATCCGAACAATTGCTTTCACAAGGCCATAAAGTCACCGTACTCGACAACTTAGCATTTAATCAGCGTAGTCTTTTTCATCTTTGCGCTAATGAGGATTTTGATTTCTATATTGGAGATGCTAGGGATCGTGAAATATTACTCCCCTTACTAAAAGACGCGGAGTACATCATACCATTGGCGGCAGTGGTGGGAGCTCCTGCTTGTGACAAAGATCCATATTTAGCTGAATCACTAAATTTCGGAGCTATTGAAACTATTAACGACCTGCGTAGCAAAGACCAGAAGATTATATTTCCAACAACAAATAGCGGTTATGGAACGCAAACGGCTGAAGAGTACTGCACGGAAGAAACACCTATGGAGCCCATATCAATATACGGCAAAACAAAGGTAAGGGCAGAACAGCTCCTACTAGATTCCGAAAACGTAATAACTCTTCGTTTAGCAACCGTTTTTGGAGTATCGCCAAGAATGCGCCTTGATTTACTAGTCAACCATTTCGTTCATGCGGCGGTAACTCAAGGTTATTTAACTATTTTTGAAAAGCATTTCAAACGAAATTATATTCACATAAGAGATGTTGCAGACTGCTTCCAACACTGCCTATCAAATTTCGATTCGATGGCCAATGAACCTTATAATGCAGGGCTCGATAGTGCCAATATATCCAAAGAAGAGTTGGCTAATAAAATCAAAGAATTTGTGCCTAATTTCCATGTCGATTTTTCTGATATAGGTACCGATCCTGACAAGCGCAACTATATTGTTTCCAATGAAAAATTGAGAAAAAATGGCTTTGAAGCAAAAAGGGGGTTGGACAAAGGAATAGTTGAATTAATAAAAGCATATAGGATGTTAGGCCGAAGCGAATTTAGTAATGTCTAATAAGTGACTTACACTTAGTCTCCATCAGAAAAGGAATGTACATGGATAATAGTGACCTTTCCGAAGCTAGTCAGCTTGATTTCGTTAAAAGAACATTTATTCAAAGTGCAGATGTTCAAACTAACGCGGCCGATTCGTGTGCGAAAGAGATTCTTTCCGCAGCAAAGCTAATCTCGGATGCCCTCCAGCGAGGAAACAAAATACTCTTGTGCGGCAACGGGGGTTCTGCCGCAGATTGCCAACATATGGCTACTGAATTACTTTCTCAAATCGATCGTGAAATCGAACGCCCAGGCCTAGCTGCAATCGCACTAACTGCCGATACAACTTTTATTACAGGGTATTCTAATGACTTTGACTACAATGGCGTGTTTGAGCGCCAAGTCAACGCTTTAGGGGCCGCAGGAGATGTGCTAATAGCCATCAGTACCAGTGGAGAATCTGCTAATATATTAAAAGCAGTAGAAGCTGCATCCAAAAAAGATATTAGTACTATAGGATTAACCGGATTATCCGGAAAATTGAAATCTCTAGTAAATATATCTGTAGAAATACCGAGTGATAATGTCCAATTTATACAAGAAACACACATTGTTACAGAACACATAATTTGTATGTTGGTTGAAAAATATCTTTTCGGTGAATAGAGGCTCGCTTAGTTGATAATTACAAGGACGCCGTACAGAATTTCATTTTTCGGAGGTGGTACCGATTATCCATCTTGGTACAAAGAACATGGTGGCCAAGTTTTAGCGACGTCTATAGATAAATACTGCTATATAACCTGCCGTTTTTTGCCCCCGTTTTTCGAGCATTCGATAAGAGTGGCATATTCTGAAATAGAGCTTTGCAATGATTTAGATGAAATCAAACATCCTTCAGTCCGCGAAACACTGCGAGAGCTGGGGGTCAACTCAGGGATTGAAATTCATCACGACGGAGATATGCCAGCAAGATCAGGAGTTGGATCGAGCTCCTCTTTTACCGTAGGGTTATTAAACGCATTATCTGGCTTAAAAAATGAGCCCCTTAACAAAGATGACCTTCTAGATAGAAGCCTTACCATCGAACAAGACATACTGAAAGAAACGGTTGGATCCCAAGATCAAACAATGGCAGTACACGGAGGTTTTAATCATATTACTTTCGGTCAAAAAGGAGAGATTGTAGTCAATAAACTAAACGCACCAACCGAAAATCTATCAAACTTAAATTCGCATTTGATGCTATTCTTCACGGGTTTAACCCGAATAGCCTCATCAATAGCTTTAACTTATGTCAATAATTTACAAAAGAATGAAGTAAGATTAAATCGAATGAGTTTAATGGTTGACGAAGCTATAAGTATAT
>Ga0310344_10001586_pt1 | contig 17348 bp, 25 predicted proteins | sample HC15DNA20200_MG_FD_203801 | JGI IMG/M metagenome (GOLD analysis project Ga0310344, IMG submission 203801) | Marine microbial communities from station ALOHA, North Pacific Subtropical Gyre - HC15-DNA-20-200_MG | ecosystem: Environmental > Aquatic > Marine > Oceanic | place: Pacific Ocean: North... | reverse complement strand
TGAGACGAAAATTAATATCAAATAATTAAGAATCGTGTAGTGTTTTTTGTTTTGATAGTTTAGAATGCTTACTTTTTCCTTCTAACATTTTTTTAATTTTTTTTGCACGAGATTCTCCCAAACCCGGAATTTTTGCTAAATCTATCGCAGATGTTGAAAAAACTTTTAGTGGTGTTCCAAACTTCTCAAGCATTCTAATAGCTGTTTTTTCACCAACTCCAGGTAAACTAGATAATACCAATAACTGTTGTTTTTGTATATCATTTGATTTTTTAATTTTCTTAAGAAATGGTCCTTTATTTGCCTCTTTTCTTGATGCAAGTGAAACCAATAATTTTGCAGTGTGTGCTGCACTTGGAGTTGGTATCATTGGGATTTTAAAATCTACTGCCACTGTGGATAGAGCACCATAAAACACTAATGGGTTCTCAGATATGGATTCAATTTCATCAACATCTCCTTCAACTACAATAATAGGGAACTGAAAATTTTCTTTTAATCTATTACACTGATCAAATAATCTGCCATCAAATATTGATGACATTAAATCGTTAATGCTTTTTCTTTCTACAATTGTTTCGTGTGACACAATATAATCACCAACTGATAATCTCCTAATTTCTACATTAACACCTATTGCTTGTAGTAATTTTGGGATTCCACTTTTCCTCTCTCTTTCGTCAATTACTATACGAATATCTTCTATTCTCACAAAAATTATAAAATTATATTGTTAATATCTTATTGTAATTTTAGGAACCAGTTTGTGGTGGATTATTTCCAGACGCTGGGTTTTTTAACATATCTTGAATTTTTTTTTCTTGTTCTTGAAGACTTGACTTTAATCGGTCCTCTTGTTTTTGTAGAACAGTTACTTTTGTTTTAGATAATTCCTTTTTTTCTTCTAATTCTTCTATCAGTGTCTTTCTGTCAGATTTTAGCAAAATAGAACCGGCATATTTGAATACATGATCATCATCTTTTGCTTTCTGCAGTTCTTCTAATGCACGATCTGATTCTGTATTTTCCATCTCAACTTGTTGTTTTTGAGCTAATATTGATTGTAGGTTTTGTTGTGATTGTTGCATTTTAGCAATTTGCTCCTGTAACCATGGAGGCATTTGTTGGCCAGATGACATAAATAAATTTTTGATTATTGTTCTATTATATCTTTACAGAGTTTATTGATTCATAGGATGCCTGTATAAGCCTCAAAGTTGAATTAAGGTTTGCACGAAGATGAGGAATCTGATCTGAGTTAATTTTAATTATAATTTTGTCTTTGTATGAGATTTTTGTTTTTGTTGGATTTTCAGGATAAAATTTGTTATCTGTTGAAACTGAATCAAAGATTGCTTTGGTATATTTATCGGCAGAAAATTCTATCTTGGTACTAAAATTTAACGTCATAAGCTGTTCCAGCTATTTTGAATGTGCATTTTTTACAAGACCAAATACCAACAGATTCTCTTGTAACTGAACCACCACAATCAGGACACTTTCTTTGACTTTTCAGCAAATGATGTACTTGAGTAAACTGTTTTCTAGGTTTTATACCATATCTAGCACCTAACCCTTTTAGTGGTTTTTGTTTTTTGACCATCTAATCTTCACCAGAACTACTTTGTTTTATAATTTCTCGTATTTTTGAACCAACTCTAACAGAAATTTCTGCACATTTGATAAGATCATCTTGTGTAAACCCATCATGACCACCTTTTTGAAGTGCAACAACATTTCCATCGGAATTTGTTGTGATTGTAATGCGTGCATCCATAATTGACCACTCATCAAGATTTGGATCAACAACTATGTAATCATCAATTTTTGCCATAGTAACAGAAACTGGTAAGGTTGTAATAGGTGGAGAATTAAATTCATTTTCAATTTTTACTGGTAAATCATCCTTCATTTCATATTTTGGTAGTTTACAAGAATTGATTGCAGCAGTTGTTGCGTAAGAGCATGCATCAAAAAGATTTCCATCATGATCAGTTACTGCATTATCACAAAAAACTCCTATCACAGATTTGTTTTTTTCTAAAACTAATTGTTTCATATCTAACATTTTACTCTCTCTTATTCCTCTGTCTGTCACTCTCGCTAATTCAACAACTGGTGGAGGTGGTGGTCCAGTTTCAACATTTGAATGTGCAATGGGTAAAATCTCTGCTGTACAGATCAACATACCTTGATCGCCCGTATCAGGAAATGGTCTTTCAGGTTGAACTTTGACTCCTGCTACTACTTCAGTATCTCCTAATCTTGCTCTAGCAGAACCTTCTGCTTTAGGTATTACACCAACATCAATAGTTAGTTCTCGTACTTCGTCTAATGCACGACCATCAATTCGTTTTCCTTCCTTTAATAGTTCAAGAATCTGAGTCTTTTTTAATTGATCAATAATTTTTGAACCGGCCATTAGTTATCTTCACCATTTGAAAAATATTTTTCTTGTAATGCCTTTTTTTGGATTTCATAAACTTGTTTACAACCATCTATGCCTATTTCGATACATTTTTTGTATTCATCAGGAGTTAAAACTCCGTCTAATTGTAAAAGAGTTATTTTTTCAAGATTTGGCATGTATCCTATCGGTAAATCAGCCTGACCAGCTTGATCTTCTTCATTATTTACATCAAGTATAACAGTATCAGCAGCCTTACCTGCAGCACATCCAGCAACTAAATCACGCATTGGAATTCCAGCATCAGCTAATGCAACAGATGCACCAGTAAGAGCTGCACAACGAGTGCCTCCATCAGCTTGTAGTATTTCCATGTAAACATCAACTGCAGTTCTTGGAAATTGCTTTAACATCACAGCAGGTTCTAGTGCTTCTTTGATTACCTTACTAATTTCTACCTCCCTCCTAGATGGTGCTGGATTTTTTCTTTCACCTACTGAGAATGGAGCCATATGATATCTACAACGTAGTATTCCTGTATCAGTGTCAGACAAATGTTTTGGATGTACATCTCTTGGACCATATACTCCTACTAGAATTTTATTTTGGCCAAATTCAATATATGCAGAACCATTAGCATTTTTTAGAACACCCGCTTTTATACTCACTTTTCTTGTTTCGTTAATTTTTCTTCCATCACAACGAATTCCGTTTTCATCTAATAGAACAATATCTGTGTCTCTTCCACCCATTTTAATCACTTTTTATTTCCAACATATCATTTATTTGGTCAGTCAAATTTGCAACATGTGCTTTCTCTTCAACTAATTCAATTGCCTTTATAGCCTTTAATAATCCATCTGAATTTTCACACGACACAACTATCAATCCATTCTGTCCAATTGTAATTTGAGCATGTGTTCCACTTTCAATCATTTGAATCATTGAACCACGTTTACCAATTAGTCTTGCAACTTTGCTTGGAGATATATACACTAATTCACCAGAATCAATTTTACCTAATTCTCTTCCAGAAATTGTTAATAATGGATCACGTGTTTTATCAGCGTTTACAATTCTAGCAACAATAAGATCACCATTACCAAGTTTTGATGAAAGATTGTCAGAATGAGATGAAAAATCTCGTCCAAAAACATCAGTTGCTGGAAGCATACCTGCATAACATGAATTAATATCAACTTCCCATGACATAGCAGAGTGAGAAACTATTTTGCCAATGATCAAATCATCATCTTTTGGATAATATCCGCCAGTAAGGGGTATCACTCTTACACTTCCATCATGGACATCAGAAAGACCAATAGTTGTGGCAATAATGTTATTGCCTTCCATAATTGTATTTTGTTCAGCCCTATATGGACCAGAAACTATAATTTCACCTGGAATAACATGACGTTTTTTTTCATTAGTCATCTAGATACCTCAACTGTGGCAGTCCCCTTTGTAATTGAACCCAATCTATCTATCACGTTTGGTCTTGCTGCAGCTGGTATTTCTAGTATTGCTTTTAATGAACCGTTTGATTGCCAATCTTCTTTTTTTAGTATACCAGTAGATTTCAAAACAGCATATGATTGTGCAACAAATTGAGCTGGAATTGAAATTTCTAAAACAGTATTTTCAGACTTTAAAGCAATAATTGGTCTTAGTTTTTCAACTACATCCTTTACTTGTTCATCAGTATTTCTAAAAGGATCAATAGAAACACGGCCGTCATTCATTGCTTGCTCTATTCTTAATGGAGGATGTGGTAAATGTGACCGTGGATCAACATAGGTTTTTGATATAAATGTTATAATCTGCTTTCGTTTTTCTGCAATCATTTTTCTTCGTTGTTCAGTTGTGAGATTCAATTCACCTTTTTTCATTATTATTTCTGCAATTTTCGTTGGATCATTAGTTTTGAAAACTTGTTCAAGTTTTTCATTGGGTACACGTGTACCTTTACTAGAATCAGTATAGATTTCATCTGAAACTAATACTTTTGATATTTCTGTGATCTTTCCTATTTTATAATCAAATGCAGGATCAGGTTTTACTAATAGTTCAAACTTGTCACCGCTATACGTATATCTGACTATAGTAACTTTGTCGGTCATTTTATAACTGATAATAGAACATTTCGTATTTATTTCTGATGAATACGAAGAAGATATTTATTTGGACTTTGAAAATTTTTGATTAAGATTTGTCCTTAAATATTATTTCTCAGAATGATGAAAAAGTTTCCGTTAAATTAAAGGGTATTCCATTACAATATGCTAATGCATTAAGAAGGATTTGTTTGAATGGAATCCCAATATATGCTATTGACACTGTAGATGTCTTGGTAAATTCATCGGTTTTAGCAGATGAAGGAATCGCACATAGATTAGGACTGATTCCAATAAAAACTGAACTTTCTGCTGTACAACAAAATAATGAATCAGATAAGATCATGTTTACACTTGATAGTGGGGAAACCAATCAAACACGAACTATTCTATCGGGTGAATTAAAATCTCAAGATGAAACAATAAAACCAATTTCAGATAATATTCCTATTATAACATTAGCTCCTGGTCAAAGATTAAAAATTGAAGCATATGCTAGACTTGGTCGAGGTACAGAACATGCAAAATGGAATTCTGCTAATATCTCAACTCTTACAGAATCAGAGAAAGATGATGAAAGAGTTTTAACGGTAGAAACTACTGGATCACTCGAACCACACGACATTATTCTTTCTAGTGTTGAAGAATTATCTAGACGGTTAGATGAATTCAAAAATCTTTTGTCTGATTTAAAATAGAATTACATAGACATTATATTTGGGTAATTTTGTGATTTGACTTATGGATAGTAAACTAATCAAATTAGTAAAAGAACTAAAAACTGCATCTAAAAAGAATGAAGCACCTATTTGGTTAAAAATCGCAAAAAATGCGTTAAAATCAAACTCCAATAAAAAATCTGTCAATCTAGAAAAAATTGACAAACTGACTAACGATGGAAATGCTATTGTGGTTTCAGGAAAAATACTAGGAACTGGTAAATTATCACACAGTGTATTGGTTTCTTCATTTTCAATTTCTAGTTCTGCTGCAAAAAAAATTAAAGAGTCAGGCGGTCAAATTTTACAATTTTCAGATATGATAAAAAAATTTCCAAGTGGAAAGGGTGTCAAAATAATTGGTTAGTAAACAAGAACAGATAATTGATCTAAGCAAACCAATAGTTGTAGACGGCACAAATCTTATTGCTGGAAGACTTTGCTCAAATGTTGCAAAACTATTGCGAAAAGGAAACAGAGTGTCAATAATTAACTGTGAAAAAATTATGATAAGTGGAAAAAAATCAAGTATAGTTGGTGAATATGAAGATTTTTTAAAAATATCAAGTATCATTCACCCTAGACATGGACCATTTCATCCTAGAAGACCAGATACCATCATTAAAAGAATGATTAGAGGAATGTTACCAAAAGAAAAACCATCAAAGAAAACAGACCTTGCTAGATTAAGAACATACATTGGAGTTCCAAAAGAAGTAAAAGGTTTAGAAAAAATTCAATTTGATAACTCAAAAATTACTAGATCTTCTTCGAAATATACAACAATGGCCGAATTAAGCAGATACATTGGAGGAACAAACTTTTGATTCCAAAAACTGAAATCTATTTTGCATCACGAAAAACAGCTAGTGCTCATGTTCATATTACTAAAGGTAGAGGAAAAATTAGAATCAATAACGTACCAATTGAAATGATTAACCCTGAAACTGCTAGAGAAGTAATTCTTGCGCCATTAGAAGTGATTGGTGACGAATTACGTGATAAAATTGACATTTCAGTTAGAGTTAGGGGTGGTGGATTTATGGGCCAAGCATATTCATCTGCCACAGCAATTTCTAGGGCATTAGTTGGCTGGACAAAAACAAAAAAAGAACCTAAAGATCACCCTTTCACTAAATCAATTCGTCAACAATTAAAAAATAAAATTGCCGAGTATGACAAATATCTAATTAGTGGCGATGCAAGAAGAAAAGAACCAAAGAAATTTGGCGGTTCTGGTGCACGTAGAAGAAAACAAAAATCATACCGATAGAAAATAGTTTTTTAGTTGAAAATTGATGGTGTATTCGAATTTTTTTCAAATGCGCCTATTGCAGTCTCTGATTTCATGGTAAGTGCAATATCATCTAATCCTTCAAGTAATCTTCGTTTTTTGTCAGGTTCAATATCAAAATGTTCAAGGAAATCATTTGCACGTATTGTTTGGTTTTCAAGATCTACTTCTAATTCAACTATTTCAGTAAAAATTTGCTCAACAATATTTTTGTTCATTTGTATTGGAAGAACACCATTTTTGAAACAATTACTATAAAAGATATCAGCAAAAGAAGGTGCAATAATAACTGAAAAACCGTAATCTTTTAGAGCCCAAACTGCATGCTCACGAGATGATCCACACCCAAAATTTTCATTTGTGACTAGAATTTTTGAATTTGCATATTTTGATTCATTTAAGATAAAATCTTTTTTTGGATTTCCATCACTATCAAATCTCCAATTATAGAAGAGATATTTTCCAAAACCAGTCTTTTGAACAAGTTTCAAAAATTGCTTTGGAACAATTTGATCCGTGTCTACATTTGCCTTATCAAAAGGTGTAATATCACTACTAATTTTTTTAAATCTTTCCAATTTTAGTACCACTCTCTTATGTCAACAAAATGCCCTTCAATTGCAGCAGCTGCTGCCATTACAGGGCTAACTAGATGAGTACGACCTCCTGCACCTTGTCTACCTTCAAAATTTCTATTAGAAGTACTTGCACAACGTTCACCTGGATTTAAAATATCTGGATTCATTCCTAAACACATACTACATCCAGATTCCCTCCATTCAAAATTTGCATCTTTGAAAATTTTATCAAGACCCATTTTCTCTGCTTCATATTTCACCATTTGTGAACCTGGTACTATCATAGCATGTAAATCAGGAGAAACTTGTTTCCCTTTGACAACTTTTGCTGCATCAATTAAATCTTCAATTCTAGAATTTGTGCAAGATCCGATGAATACTCTATCTAATTTAATTTCTGTAATTGGGGTACCAGATTCTAGATCCATGTACATTAATGCTTTTTCTGCACTACTAGCCTTCACTAAATCACCTTTTCCAAACTCTTCTGGAGATGGGACATTATCGGTGACATCACACACCATTGCAGGATTTGTTCCCCAACTTACTTGTGGAGCAATTTGATCAACGTTAATTGTAAAACTCTTGTCAAACTTTGTATTTGGATCAGTTTGTAAATTTTCTTTCCATCTAGTAACCAGTTCATTGTAATTATTTGGTGTGAATTCACGTTTATCCAAATAATCAAATGTTTTTTTGTCAGGAGCAACAAGTCCTGCTCTTGATCCTGCTTCGATAGACATATTACAAATAGTCATTCGCTGTTCCATAGAAAGTTCTGATATTGCGTCCCCACGATATTCCAGTACGTGACCTGCTCCGCCTGAAGTTCCTATCTGCCTAATTATACTAAGAATTATGTCTTTGGAGGTTATTGCAAATGGATTTTTTCTCTTTCCGGTAACAATTATTTCAAAAGATTTTGGTTTCTCAAGCCATAATGTCTGAGTTGCCAATACATGCTCTACCTCACTTGTTCCGATGCCAAATGCAAATGCACCAAATGCACCTTGCGTTGATGTATGGCTATCTCCACAAACAATTGTTGCGCCAGGTAGAGTGATCCCCAGTTGGGGTCCAATTACATGAACGATTCCCTGGTTTTTACTATTCTTACCAAAAAGTCTGATACCAAAATCCTGACAGTTTTTTTCTAATGTTTGAATTTGGATGGATGAAGTTTCATCTAATATTGGCAATGATCTATCTGTAGTTGGTATATTATGATCAACTGTGGCAATTGTAAGATCAGGTCTTCTTACTTGTCTATTGTTAGCACGTAACCCACTAAATGCCTGTGGTGATGTGACTTCATGAATTAAATGCCTGTCAATATAGATTAATGATGCTTCATTTTCTTTTTCTTTGACAAGATGTGAGTTCCAGATTTTTTCAAATAATGTTTCAGACATTGTAAATAATCACTTTTTATATTTGAACAGACCACCTGCAGAAATTATTTTTGTGATTATTTCTGAAAATGGTTTCATTAAATATGTTTCATTTTTTGAAATATTTTTTATCTCGTTTTTTTCTATGTCAATTTCTAATTCATCATTATTTGAAATCGTTTGGTATGTTTTTTCATCAATTTCGATTGGTAAAAGAAATGCTCCATCAACAGAATTTCTATAGAAAATTCTTGCAAATGAAACAGCTATCACTGCCTTAATACCACATGTAGAAAGGGCGATTGGAGCATGTTCTCTTGATGAACCACATCCAAAATTCTTTCCAGCTAGGAGAAAATCACCATCCTTGACCTTTGAATGAAACTCAGGATCTAATCCTTCCATAGCATGTTTTGCTAATTCGTTATAATCATGGATTTTGAGGTATGTACCTGGAATAATTACATCAGTGTCTATATTATCCCTTTCATATTTTATTACGTTGCCTTTCAATTCAAATCCCTCGGATCAGTGATTTTACCTGTTACCGCAGAAGCAGCTGCAACTAATGGTGATGCAAGATAAGTTTGTGATTCAATATGTCCCATACGTCCAGGAAAATTCCTATTGGTTGTACTAATACAGATTTCATCTTTTGCTAAAACACCCATGTGTGCACCACAACATGCACCACATGTAGGTGGTCCAACCATTGCACCTGAATCCATGAATATTTGCAATAATCCATCCTGCATTGCTCTTTTGTATATTGATATTGCCGCTGGAAGTATTTCTGTTCTGATTTTCACTTTCTTACCTTTGAGAATTTTTGCAGCAGCTAAAAGATCTTCATATTTTGCACCTGTACAGGAACCAATGTATGCTTTGTCTAATTCAATTGATGAAATATCTCTAACCTGCGTTATATTTTCAGGAGAATATGGTTTTGCTACAATTGGCTCAATTTCAGATGCTTCATATTCAACAATTTTTGCATATTCTGCATCATCATCTGATTTTATTTTTTTGAGGTTAGTTGCACCACGTTGTTGTAAATAATCTATAGTTTTTTGATCTGCTTCAATTATTCCGTTTTTGGCACCAGCTTCAGTAGTCATATTTGTTAATGTCAATCTACTCTCAATTGACATTTCATCAATTCCACTACCACCAAACTGCATAGCATTATAGGCACCACCATCAGTTCCAATATCACCGATAATCTTTAAAATGAAATCCTTTGCCATAACATGTTCTGGTAATTTACCGTTTAGTTTGAAATAGATAGTTTCAGGTACTTTAAACCATATTTCACCATTAAGTAATACATATGCAACGTCTGTGTGACCTAAACCACACGCAAATGCACCTAATGCACCTGTAGTATTCGTATGAGAATCACCACCCACATACACTTCTCCTGGTGATACAAGTGCCTCTTCATGTGATAATGTATGACAAATTCCATATTGACCCATCCCATACTTGAAGTGTTTTTTTATTCCATATTCATGTGTGAATTCTGATAATTTTACAATGTTTTCTGCAGAAATTTTTTCTGCTGTAGGAACAAAATGATCCTCTGCAACCCAAACTTTTGATGCATCGTATAATTTTGTTGTATCAATCCCTTGGTTTTTTAACTTGTCAAATACTTTGATTACACCTGGTCCAGAGACATCATGTATCATCACTTTGTCTACCTTGGCAAATATTACATCATCTGGACTAACTGTATTTTGATCTGATGCACGTGCTAGTATTTTTTCTGTTATGTTCATGAACGACAATGCCAATTATTGAGATTAAAAGCTTTTCAGAACAATAATTAGAGATTAGTTAGTATCAAAATCATGTCATTAACAGTAATTCCTCTCAAGGCAAGGCGGCAGATTGAAAATTTTGTTTTATTTGATGAAATAATTGAAGTTATCTCAAAAAATAGAATCTCATTAAAAAATGGTGATGTTATAGTAATTTCAAGCAAATATGTATCCAATTCACAGGGACGAATTATAGATACTAGTAAGATAATTGCATCAGAACAATCTATTCATATTGCAAAAAAATTCAGAATAACACCAAAATTTGCAGAGGTGATACTAAGAGAATCAGATGAAATTTTTGGTGGAGTTTCGGGATTTGTTATTACATCATCAGATAGTATTTTAGCACCGAATGCTGGAATTGATAAATCAAATTCTGACGGTACAAAATTGATTTTATATCCAGAAAATCCATACCAAGTTGCTGAAAATATTAAAAGAAAAATTCTCTTTGAATATAATATTCATGTTGGTATAATTATTGTAGATAGTAGATTAATGCCAGCTAGAATAGGAACTACTGGTGTTACTGTAGCATGTGCTGGATTTGAACCAGTGAAAGATTTACGTGGAGAACAAGATCTTCATGGAAATTCATTAAAGGTAACATTTCAAGCAACAGCTGATAATTTAGCATCTATTGCAAATTATAAGATGGGTGAAGGCTCAGAATCTCAACCAATAGCAATAATCAAAGATTCTGAATGTGAATTAACAAGTAGAAGTATTTCTTATAATGAGATGTCAATTTCGCATGAACAATGTGTTTATGTTAGAGGTTTTTCAGGTAAGTTAGATTAATTGATTTTAAATAGAAGGTTTTTCGAAATCAATTAAAATGCAGTATATTACCAAATACCCAAAAACAGTATCATTGATTGATGGTATTAAACAAAAAATTCACGTTGATAAAAAATCCGGTGTTGAAGAATTACATTTAGTTGTAAAAGAAAATGTAGAAAAAATCCAAAAAATGTTTGCACAAGAAGGTGCTACTAGAGTAAAATTTGAACACAAACAGCCCTTTCAGATAGGTGATGGTCTATCATTAAAATTAGCAAAACCATGGGAAATGCACATACGATTATTTGATATTAAAAAAGGAATGGTTGCAATACAGGCAGAAGTTGAAATTTCAAGAGATTATCTTCAACATTTGTTTAGTCAACGTACACCAGTTATTTATGAAATTGAATCTATTTTAAAAAAATATGAAGTTGAATACAAGGTGTGGAATAACAGGATAAGTAAATACATTAACACCATTTTTGAAAATTACAAGATAAAAATTTCTACGCCAGATATTCCAGTTTTTGCCTGGAAACCAATGTTATTTATGATAAGTACTGTCGGTTTGATGTACTTGTGGAAGTATATTCATACACTTTGAATATTTAATAGTAAATTTTTTTCTCATAGAGTAATGACTGAAGAGACCCAAAAAATTATGATAAAGCATTATGGTGTTTCACCATGGGAAGTAAATGTTCTCACCAGTATATTAGAAAAAAAATTTTTTATTGAATATGATGAGATAGAAAATGATCTTAGTGATAAATTTGTAAGTTTAGTTGAAATATCATTTCCGTATGAATTTAACGCAGAATTTTTCAAATGGTTTGAATACAAAGAATGGGATAGATTAAAAGGAATTTTTAAAGAGATGAAACGAAGGCGTGGTGATGGGAAAGCAATTAAACTAGATCTTAGTTTTTCTGGCAAGCCCACAATTAGATTTTTAATTGAATTAGATGAGGGACAATGGTTTAGAACTGCAGTAGAAAAAATAGATTTTGTTGTTGAACTACTAGATTATCATCTTAATCCAGAAAAACTTCCTGATAATATTTCCGAAGCGGTCTATCAGTTCGACAAAGATTCTATGAGATGGAAGATGAATTATGTGATTGCAGATAAACAAAAATTTGTAAATTCAGTCGATGGTTGGAAAGTAATTATTTGATATCTTTTTCTAGTGGTTCAACTAATTCGTGAAGATCTTTGTATTTCTGTTCAATAAAACTTAACGATTCGGTAAGTTTTTTGGATTTTCCATATTTGTATCTTATTAGTTCTCTGTGATGCCAAAAATTTTTTCCATCCTCAACAAAAATTGTTGTAAAATAATCGGTTCCTTTTAGAGTATCAGGTAGTTTCATATCATATGGAAAAAGAAATTCTGCAATAAACCATTCATCACCATCTGGATAATCAGAACCTGTTTCAACATCAAAGAAAATATGTAAAAGATTTGATTGCATTAAACCATCTTCAGATATTAACGGATGCTTTATTCCAGATTTTTTAAAATCAAGATTGGTTAATTCTGGTATAAAAAATCCATTAATTATGGAGCTTCGAAATATTTTGTTGACTTCTGTTACATTCAATTGTATACTCATTTGCCAAAAACTATCTAATAATCATTTTTCATTCATATTCAAACTTTTAGTGTGTCTAAAATTTTATCAATATTTGTTATAGATTTACCATCACGTGAAATGTTCTGTAAAGCTGATGGATTTTCTACATAATTTGGAATTTTATCTTTTATTCTTCTTGTATATGGAGTAATTAATTCATTTTTGTAAAAAATCCCAGTGGGGATTTTTGCATCCCATTCCAGTGATTTTATCATTGCTTGCGTACGTTTTTCATTTAATTCCTTTTCATCGTTAAAATGTACAACAGGATCATACTCGGTATCTTCTAATTTGTAAATACGTGGCATTGGCTTATTTGTTGTTTCATCAATTCTATCTTGACCAGTAAACCAATCCCTTGTGTTAATGTCATTATATGTTGGACAAGGCTGTAATACATCAAGAAATGCTAATCCTTTATGTTTCACTGCTGCAACAATTAGATCCTTAAGGTGTCTTACATCATAGGAATATCCTCTTGCAACAAATGTAAATCCGCTTGATATAGCAAGTGCAATAGGATTAACGTTATAATTTGAGTTTGGTGTTGCTAAAGATTTTGTTTGTTCGCCTAACTTGAGCGTTGGTGAAGCTTGACCTTTTGTAAGACCGTAAACAGCGTTATCAAATATTATGTATGTCATATCAACATTACGTCTTCCTGCAGCAACAAAATGTCCTGCACCTATCCCTAGCCCATCACCATCACCACCTACTGCAATAACTTCTAATTCTGGATTTGCAATTTTTGCTCCCTGTGCAAATGTTAAAACACGACCATGTAACGTATGAACACCAAACACATTGATGAAGTGTGAGGTCTTCCCTGAACATCCAATTCCAGAAAATATAGTTGATTTATGACGTGGAATTTGCATTTCTGCTAAAGCCATTTGAACAGCGTTAACTATTCCAAAGTCACCACATCCTGGACACCAATCATTGTGGACATCGGTTTTGAAATCCCCTAATTTAAGCGCCATATGTTAAAACCTCTATTTTTTCTGCTTTATTGTTAATAATTTTTTTGAGTGAATCATAAAGTTCGTCGCATGTCATTGCTCTTCCAGTATATTTCAGTACATAATAGTTTGGCTCTTTTAGCATATTTTGTTTTATTAGAGAACCTAATTGAGCTGTTTGATTTGATTCAATATCAATCAAAGTTTTACAATCTTTGAGTAATGCATCTAATGTTTCTTTAGGAAACGGATGTAAAAGTTTCAGTTGAATAAATCCTATATTGATACCTTCACTTTTTAGCATCTCAATCGCATCTATGATTGGGCCTTTAGTCGAGCCCCATGAAACAATACAGAATTCACCAGTATAATGTGATAATACTTGCTCATCTTTAGGTATATTTTCAAGAATTTGAGTAAATCTCTTCAATCTTTTATCCATCATCTGAACTCTATTTACAGGATCCTCTGATATATGACCATGTGTGTCACTCTCATCTCCAGTATTCCAGAATATTCCATTTTCTAACCCAAGTTTAGATCTTGGTGATATTCCATCATCCGTGTGTGCAAATCTTTGATAATCTGGTGATTCGACCTTTTCAAGTAGTTTACCTCTATCAATCCTAATTTTATCAGCATAAAATTTTTTACATGTTGTAACAGTGCTGGCAATGAATTTATCCATCATATGAATCACTGGAACTTGAAAAACATCGGCATAATTAAAGCAATTAATTGTATCATAGAAACTCTCTTCTACATCACCAGATGCATAAACTATTCTAGGAAATTCACCATGACCTGCATTTATGGCAAATAGTAAATCATCCTGTCCATGCCTAGTTGGTAATCCTGTAGAAGGACCACTTCTTTGGTAGAGTGTAATTACAAGAGGCACTTCATTAATTCCAACCCAACCCAGACATTCCGCCATTAATGAAAATCCCGGTCCTGATGTACATGTAGCTGAACGTGTACCAGTTAACGATGCACCTATTGACATTCCAATTGCTGATATTTCATCTTCGGTTTGAACAACTAATGTTGAACCAGGTCTATCCTCATTAATTTCTAGAATTTCATTTCTTTCTAAAAATTCACTCTCATCAGATGCTGGAGTAATTGGATAATATGATTGAAATCTACAACCTGCAACCATTTTTCCTAAAGATGTACCATAATGACCTTGTACTAGCATAGTATTAGGTTCAATTTGTTTTGTTTCTAATGAGTAATCAACATCTGTAAATTTTGCAGTTGCATAATTATATGCAAATGTTGCAGCTTGCTTGTTAATTTCTGCAATGGATTTTTTTCTTGAGAAAATTGATTCAATTGCATTATGAATTAGATCCATAGGGCATTTTAAAACACCAAGAGAAAATGAAGCACCAAGAACATTAAACATACGAATCATACCTTTTAGTCTAGGATTATCCATCTGTTCTGAAAGATCCGACAGAACATCTCTAAATGATACCGGAAAAAGCTTAACACCATTTTCAGAGGCTAATTCGAGCATATCCTTTACCGAGTCTTGTTTATTTTTAGATTCTAAAAATTCAAGCAAGCGTTGTTTAAAATCATTTTCTAGTGTAAAAATATCTGTAACCTTTGATTTTTCAATATCAGAATCATATATTATTACGCCATTTTTTAAAACATCATCTGCATGTCTAAATATGGTTTCTGCATCAAATGCAATCAAAATGTTAGTACCTGTTATACTGGAACGAATTTTTGTATCAGATATTCTTACTGCAAAGTAACTATGTTCGCCCTTTATGTTTGAATAATATTCACGTTTACCAAAAACATGATACCCCATTTTTGAATAAACTTGGGAAAAAATATTTGCCGCAGTCTCAACCCCACTACCTTGTGGTCCACCAATCATCCAAGTTAATCCATAATTCATAATTTTTTAACCTCCAGTTGCCGCATCAAACAAAACACATTCACACTTATCGCGCTCTCCACAATAAGGGCAAACACACATACATTTTTCAAGAGGTTTCTTGCATTCATTACAAATCAAAAATTCCTCTTCATCAATTTGCTCAGAAGCCATGACATTCTTAAAATGAAATATTATAAATGGTTTGACTACACAATGTCTAAATGAAAAGAAAATTTAAGGTGTTATTAACAAGACGCTTGCATAAATTTGCCATAGAAAAATTAAGAGAACGATATGAAATAACTGTACATAATGGAAAAATTCCAATGCCAAAAAAAACAATATTAGAAAAAATTAAGAACAAAGATGGATTGATATGCTTTCCATACGATGTGATCGATAAGCAAATTATAGATTCTGCAAATAAACTAAAATCAATTAGTACTTACAGTGTTGGATTTGATCATATTGACGTTAATCATGCAAAAAAAAAGAAAATCAGTATCGGATATACACCAGAAGTCTTAACCAATGCAACTGCTGAATTAACAATTGGTTTAATGATGGATCTCTTGAGACGTATAACTGAAGGAGATCATATTATACGAAAGGGAAAATGGGCAGAAATTTTTGGTCCTTTTGATTACGTTGGTACAGAAATTTCAAATAAAACGCTTGGAATTTTAGGCATGGGTAGAATTGGTAAAACTGTCGCAAAAAAGGCATCGTGTCTAGGAATGAATATTTTATATCATAATAGAAAAGCTATAACAAAACCAGGTAAAGCGAAACACGTCTCACTAGATGAATTATTTAAAAAAAGTGATGTAATTACAATACATGTTCCATATTCAAAAAATACACATCATATGATTAACTCAAAACTATTGAATAAAATGAAAAAAACATCATTTCTAATTAACACGTCAAGGGGAAAAGTTGTAAATCAAAAAGATTTATTGAAAGTATTGAAATTAAAGAAAATTCAAGGTGCTGCATTGGATGTTTTTGAGGATGAACCAATTAGTAAATCAAACGAGTTAGTTAAAATCAAAAATGTAGTTTTGGTCCCACATATTGGTAGCTCTACAAGTGAAACAAGACGAATAATGTCAGAAATAACAGTAAAAAATCTAATACTTGGATTAAGTAATAAAAAACTAGTTTATTCAGTATAGTTAATCTAGTTGAATTAATTCATCGGCATCAATTCTCACACAATCAGTTCCAACTGCTTTCAATTTCTCAAATTGTAGTTTACCTTTTGGAATTTTACCATTTGCCTGTAATTCTAAAATTTTTGTAGATACAATATCTTTGTGTCTTTCACATGTAATTCCTACCATGTATGTATCTGTATCATGAACAACTTCAATAACATATTCTGGTGGATTTACACAATCTTTGCTATTTTGTTTGACTGAGCATCTTTCGGGTAACATTATTTTTCTTTTATTGAGATGTATTAAATTTGTTCTATCGTATTTTCGAAATTCCAAATTGAGTTTTTACTTTCCCTAGGTTTATCTAAAATTCCATTTTCCTGAAGTCTCTTTATTACAAATGCAGAGTATGCTGGTGCACCTGTGGCTCCAGGTGTGTTATAATTAACGATATGAAATGAATTTTTGCCAAAAATTTCTATCATGTCAGATACAAATTCTCCATCAGGTGTAATTACAGGTGTTCTTATTCCGGCTGTTCCACGTTTTGGGAAGTTTTCTGGTCGAA
>Ga0310344_10001585_pt1 | contig 17355 bp, 17 predicted proteins | sample HC15DNA20200_MG_FD_203801 | JGI IMG/M metagenome (GOLD analysis project Ga0310344, IMG submission 203801) | Marine microbial communities from station ALOHA, North Pacific Subtropical Gyre - HC15-DNA-20-200_MG | ecosystem: Environmental > Aquatic > Marine > Oceanic | place: Pacific Ocean: North... | reverse complement strand
ATTAGATCCTTTGGTGAAAGGGAAACTTCTTGAATCAAATCTCTAATTTTTTGACTAGTTCTTAATCTTCTCAGTCTTTTTTCAGGAAAATTTGCCATAGCCTGGTTATGTCCTGATTAAATATAATTCCTAAGCAGGAATTGATTCTTCAATGTTGAATTCATGCTCAACAAAATACTCAACTCTTGTTTTTTTGAATTCCCTAGAACTAAACAGAATCTTGTATTCATCAACATTGATCTGGTTTTGTATATCAACTGCCATATCTTTTGCTTCATCAATTGATTTGCAGTGTATCATTGAAAATACATTGTATGGCCAATCTGGATATACTGGTCTCTCATAACAATGACTTACTTGTGGAAATGCACCCAATTTCTCTCCAACCTGTTTAATTCTATTTTCTGGAACTTTCCATACAATCATTCCATTTGCCGTAAATCCTGCTTCCCTATGTCTTAGAATCGCTGCAAATCTTCTCATTACTCCAATACTCTCATAATGTTTTAGTCTATCAAATACTTCTTCTTCAGAAATTCCTAATGCGTTAGCTGCTTTTAGAAATGGTCTATCAACAATCTCAAAATCTTTTTGCAATTGTCTAATGAATTCTTTATCTTCTTCTGTTGCAATAAAATCCACTTTCTTAATCTCTTTTTTTATCTCAGATGGTTTCACGTCATGTTTTTTTGTTTCCACCATATCCAATTTTACTCCAATCTTGAATAATTGTAAAGTTGGTAGCATTCTAACTTTTTTAATTCCATCTAATTTTGAGAATTTATCTAATTCTGATTTTAAATCTGAACCTGGAGGAACTGCTAACGTAAACCATAGGTTAAATTGATGCTCTCTCTCATAATTGTGACTTACTCCTGGATGCTTATTGATCTGCTGAGCAACCTTTTCCAATTTATCTGCATTAATTTCCATTGCAACTAGGGAACTAGTATAACCCAATTTCCTTGTATCAAATATTGCACTTAATTGTCTAAGAATTCCTTTCCGCTTCATCTTTGTTAATCTAGATTTTACTTCATCAGATGAAATATTGAATTTAATTGCAATTTCATCAAATGGCCTAGGTACCAATGGAAACGTCCATTGAATTTCATTCAAAATTTCATTATCAATTTCTTCAATATCTGACATATATGCAAAATCAATGAAATCAATTAAAAAATGTAACGTGAAATCTTGAATCTATAAATAGAATTTTGTTAATGGCAGATCGTTGATAATCGATCTTCATCTAAATGGAAAAACAGTTGTTGTCCTAGGGGCTGGAAATGAGGCTCTAAAACGTATAAAGTTACTCGAGAATGAAGAATGTCAAATAATTGTACTTGGTCAAAAACCACATCCAATAATCGAAAGGCTAGCCAAACAAAACAAAATTATCCTAAAAAAAACTAAAGTAACTTCTACTAATTTCATAAAAGACTACAAACCATTTTTGATAATTGCATCTACATCTGACAGCCTGTTAAACCAAAAAATAGTTCAAACTGCTAGAAAAATGAAAATTCTTGCATATGCATCTGATTCTCCTGAATTAAGTGATATCTCATATCTCTCCAGAATTGATATCAAAGGAACAATCAAAGTTGGAATATCAACTAGCGGTGCAAGTCCAATCATGGCAAAAAAAATTAAATCAAAAGCAGAGAAACTTCTAGGAAAACTCATCACAGAAAATGATCTACAATTAATTAAGATCCAAAAATTTGCTAGATCTGAATCAAAAAAATATATTTCCACTCAAGATCAAAGGAAAAAATTTCTTTATTCGTTAATGAGTGATAAACGTGTTAAAGAGTTATTAAAAGATGGAAAATACAAGCGAATACAGGCGATAATTAAAAAAATGGTGAAAGATTGGAAATGACAAAAAATATCATTAATGCTCGTGTGACTTTCAGGAAATCCCCTATTCATATACTTGAACGATTTTCGTTAGGAGATGCAGAAAATGCCTACAAATCCTTCCAAGAACATACTAACCTTTCAGAATGTGTAATTTTGCAAACATGTAATCGCGTAGAGATTTTTGGTTCTGGAAATGAGTTTGATATTGAAAAAATTAAAAAAACTTGGGCTTCACTTGCTGGTTTAGAAGAAAACACATTCCAAGATAATCTAGAATGGTCTCAGAATTCTGAAGTTTATGATCATCTTTTGAAATTAACATCTGGTCTTGATTCTATGGTTATAGGTGAAGAACAAATTATGACACAAATTAAAGATTCAATTCAATCTGCTAAAAAATTAAAAGTTTCTGGTCAAGCTCTGAATACATTATTTGATAAAGCAATACGTGTAGGTACTCGTGTTCGCATCTCAACTGGAATTAGTAAAGGCAGTATCTCCGTTGGTTCAATGGCTGTAAAGCTTGCTGAAGAAAACGTTGATGAGATGAAACAAAAGAAAATTCTCTTAATTGGAACTGGAGAGGCTGCAACACTTGTTGCAAAATCTCTCAAAAAACGTGGTTATCGTTTCTTTATATCAAGTAGGACAGTTGAGCGTTCCACATCATTTTCTAAGACTGTAGGTGGCAACCCAGTTGATTTTAATTCAATTTTAACTGGATTTGAAAATTATGATATTGTATTTGTTGCAACAACTGCACCTTACTTTTTAGTGACATATGAGAGAATTCAGAAGGCTCTTGAAGCCAAAAAATCAGGCATGATGATCCTTGACTTATCCAATCCTAGAACTGTCGATGAAAAGGTTGCTGAACTTAGAGGAATTAAACTGATGAATATTGATCAAATTGCAGAAATGGTTGATAAGAATATGAGAAGTCGTATTGGACAAAAAAAGTCTGCAGAAGAAATAATTAAAGAAGAATTACCAGTATTAGATGCGACAATGAAAAGATTAGAAGCAGAACCTGTTGTAAAGGATGTATTCAAAAATACCGATGCTATCAGAATTAAAGAACTTGAGAAAGCATTCAGTATGCTTGGAAATTTAGACGATTCTCAGAAAAAAATTATTGAAGAATTAACTAAATCTGTTGTTGAAAATATTATGGCTACTGCCATGAACAATCTTAGAAAAGAGACTGAGCATGGAAATTCTGAACTGATTGATGCTGCATCAAAATTATTTAATTTTAAAAAAGAAGATAATTAGTGATTATATCGCATTTGATTTGATTCTTTTTTGAATCCAATCCTTTCATAAAATGGAATTAAATCCTCTTTACAATCTAAAATTGTTTTATAACAATTTATCATCTTTGCCTTTTCCAGTAACGAAACGACAAGTTTCATACCTATCCCTCTTCCTTCAAATTCTTTTGAAACAACTACATCCTCAATATGACCAACTTTTCCTCCCTCGTGAATAAATTTCTGTTCAATAAGTAGTGTTGTTGAACCAACAATTTTTCCATCAATTTCTGCTATCTGTATTATATGATTTGGATTAGCAATAATCTTTTTCAGAATCTCTTTGGCAGTTTCTTTATTCAGATTACTTGTGGCTCTTAAATTATCGAGACTTTCTAGAAAACCATTATCAATATCCGATTCGACTATATCTCTAATTTTAATATCTGACATTATATAACATCCTATTTCTTACCATATTCCTCATTGGTTTTTTCATAGGTTTCTTTATCTCCTATATCGATAAATCCTTTTTTAGAAATCACACTACCAACTTTCTTTTTCTTTGCAAGCATCTTTCGTATCACACTATCCATTCCATATTGCCTGTTTTTTGGAATTAATTGAAATACATCTGGCTCCATTACATAGCAACCTATGTTAATTTTTGCTGAAAATTCTGGTTTTTCATTCCATGAAGTCACTATACCACTGTTCTTTGTATCAATTACTCCGTATTTCAAATTAAATTTGTAATCATAGAGACTCATAGTAATACTCGATTTAGACTTCTTATGCTGTGTAATCATATTTCTCAAACTAAAATTGTAAATTGAATCACCATACATACAAACAAATGTTTCATCGATGAATTTTTCAGCTGTTTTTAGCTGACCTGCAGTTGCAAGTGGTTTATTTGAAACAGCATATTCAATTTTTACCCCAAATTTTTTACCATCACCAAAATAACCTTCAATTTTTTTTCGTAAGTAACTCACACAAATTACAATTTCTTTAATCCCATTTTTTTTAATCCATTCAATTTCATGCTCTAAAATTGGTTTTTCACCTAGTGGAAGCATTGGTTTAGGAATTGTTTTTGTATATGGTTGTAGTCTAGTTCCAAGTCCTCCTGCTAAAATTACTGCCTTCATGAGTTTGTATGCACTTTTCAGTTCTATTTATGTCCAATTACACAATATTTAGTGATTCATTGGATCTGCTTGATCTTTTTTACTACTTCTGCAGGTGTAATACCAAATACAATAATCATTGGTTCTTTTCCTAAATCACCTTTATGGAATATTATATCCGGGGTTTTTGATTTCAAACAACTAGATATTCCCCATGATATTGACGAGTTTTCTTTTAATTTTGAATTCTTAGATTCTTTTTTTCTATCATAACTTAACACTAACATTTTACGCTTCTTTGCTTTTCTAATTATTTTTGGTTCATATTTTATGTTAATTGCTGAACGAATCTCAGAAAATTTTTTTGATACTTCAATTACTGCCGTCGCAACATGCTGAGATCCTCCAAATACTAGATCCCCTGCTTGAATTACATCATTCCCCGATTTAACAAGTCGTCCAGAAATACCTAAAACATTTTTTATATTTTTTGGTTCAATTTTTGAAAAAACAAAATTTGTCTGACATTCCGGAATGAATCTTGATATATTTTTAATATTTTGAAAATCAATTATTGAACGTGAAAGTTGTTTTTGAATTTCAGGAATTTTCTTATAAGTCATTTTGATACCTTTTCCTAAATTTTTAGAATTTTTTATTGACTCGTACACATATTTTTTTGCGATTCTTGTTGCTTCATAAATTGATATTTTTTTAGCTAGTGAAGCAGTTATTGATGCTGAATAATTGCACCCACTTCCATGATTAATTATTTTAATTTTTTTCCCCTTCAAAATGTAATTACTGTCAGACTCGATAACGAAATCGTCTATCTCACTTTTGGATTCTCTAAAGCCTGTTATTATGACATTCCTTGCACCTAATTCTTGCAATTTTCTTGCAGCCTCTTCCACTTTGTCACATCCTGATAATATCTTAGATTCTTTCTTGTTAGGTGTGATAATTGTAGCTAATGGAATTATCATTTTCTTATAATCGCTGATTGCTGATTTTTTTAATAGCATTGTCTTCGTAGTTGATTCAATGATAGGATCAACTACTATTGGACATTTTTGATTTTTTATGATTGTGTACACTGCTTTGATAATCGACGAATCATACACCATTCCAATTTTTATTGCATCAATATGAAAATCTGATAGTATTGATTCCAACTGAGATTTGATATTTTTTGAAGAAATCGGTAAAATCTTAGAAATTTTCTTTGTATTTTGACTAGTAATTGCAGTGATTACTGTAAAACCATAAACACCATGATTTTCAAATGTCTTAACATCACTTTGGATTCCTGCTCCTGATGATGGGTCAGAGCCACCAATTGAAAGAACATTCATGATGATCGTAAGCTAAACGATTGTTTAAATCCACCATTTAACAATTTGAATTATGCCTACGCAAATGACTTCTGCACGAAGAGGAAAAGCCACTGATGAAATGAAACAAGTAGCAAAAGATGAAGACGTAACACTTGATTGGTTAATTCCAAAAATTGCAAGTGGTTCAATAATTATTCCTAGTAATAATGTAAGAAAGGAGAAAATCCATAACGTTGCAATTGGTAAAGGCATGAAAACTAAAGTTAATGTCAATATTGGAACCTCAACATTGAATGTCAATATTGATGAAGAAATTGAGAAAGCAAAAGTTGCAGTAAAATATCATGCTGATACTATTATGGATCTCAGTGATGGAGGTGATGTCGGTAATGTAAGACGAAAACTTTTAGAAGTTGCTCCAATTACATTTGGAACGGTACCAATTTATGAAGCATATAACTTTGGAGTTGAAAAACATAAAAACCCTCTAGATATAACTGAAGAAGATTTTCTAAAAGCTTTTGAAAATAATATAAAAGATGGCGTTGATTACACAACAATCCATTCTGGAATAACAAAAGAAATCGCAAAAAGAATTTTAAAAGTTGAGCGATATGCTGGTGTTGTAAGTAAAGGTGGTACTATTACTGCAGCATGGATGCTAAAATATGATAAAGAAAATCCTTACATTACTCATTATGACTATATGATGGAATTAGCACAGAAATATGATGTTACGTTTAGCCTTGGTGATGCTTTAAGACCTGGTTCAATCCTAGATTCACATGATGAACTTCAAGTTCAAGAAATGATAAACATTTCACGATTATCTAAACGTGCAAATGAAAAAGAGGTTCAAGTAATGATTGAAGGTCCTGGTCATGTACCACTAGACCAAGTTGCAGCTAATGTAAAATTAGCAAAGTCATTGATTGGTGACGTTCCATATTATGTACTTGGCCCTCTTGTAACTGATATTGCATCTGGTCATGATCATATTGCTAGTGCAATCGGTGCAGCAGTCTCTGCAAGTGAGGGTGTTGATCTTTTATGCTATCTAACCCCCTCCGAACATCTTGCTTTACCTAATGCTGAAGAAGTAAAAGCAGGTTTGATTGCATATCGAATTGCTGCTCATGCTGGTGATCTTGTGAAATTAAGAGAAAAAGCTATCAAATGGGATATGAAGATGACTGAAGCTAGAAGAACACTAGATTGGGAAAAACAATTAGCATTATCAATAGATCCTGAATTAGCAGCTAAAATTCATGGAAGAACCGGTCAACATCCTGGAAATAATGTACCTTGTACAATGTGTGGCGGTGCATGTGTATATCTTATGTTACCTCAACAAAGAAAATATGAAAAGGATCCTGAAAAATTAGAACAATCTAGTTAGTACTTTGTCTAAACTTGGCACAGTTTGAAAATTATTCAATTCATCAATATTTATCCATCTTGAATCTGAGTTCTCCCAATTTAATTTAATTTCTCTAGACTCGCATGAAAATAAAAATGGGTAAACTTCCCATTGGTGATTTGTGTATTGGGGTGATTCAATTACTAGTTTTTCCCCTTGTTTGATTAACATTATTTCTGATTCTTTTTTTCCAACTTCTTCAAAAATCTCAATTTTAGCACGATTAAATGGTTCTTCACCTCCTTCTATTATTCCACTAATTCCTGCCCAAAGACTCTTCATACTCTTCACTTTTTCACTTCTTTTGAGAAGTAGTATATTTTCTGAATTTTTTAAAAACGAAGTTACAATTTTTGTTTTATGCATTATTTTTCAATTATATTGACCATCTTTGTTAATTTTTTATAAGATTTTCCTAAGTCAACATTTTGAGAAATTTTTTCTTTATTTGTATTAATATATTCAATTATCTCTTCGCCTTTCCCTTCTTGTGCTGATGTCAGTAATCTACCAACATCCTTCCAATATTCTTCTGCAACTTTCCTAATTTCTGGATTAGATATTATAGTTTCAATTAATTCTGGTGATTCTGTCATAATACTTTCAGCTAAGATTTTTTGTGCCTTGAATGTTGTTCCTGCCATTTTTTCTGTTAGTGAAATTTTATCATCTTTTGCCAAAATATTTGCAAATGCTATGTTAATTAAATGAGTTAAACCAAGAATCATTGCAATTTTCTTATCATGTTCAGTTGAATCAATTGTTACAAAATTACCATCTGGAAAAAGATTTTTTGCAACATTAAGCTCTTTTTTTCCATCTTTAATTGGAATCAAAACAATATTGTGATTTTTTAGATTTTTTGCACCTGGTCCAAACATTGGGTGTATACAAATTGGTGAAACTTTTGCAGGGATTTTTCCTAATGCTGTTGCTGTCTTTGATTTTTGTGAGGTAATGTCAATTAGATATGATTCCCTTTTCATTTCTTTGGCAATCAGTCTGATAATTTCTGGAGTTTTTTTTGTGGGTGTTGATAATAAAACATAGTCAACATTTAAAATTGCACTAATTAATGATTTAGCTTCTTTTACATTCTTTACAACCGGATTTGTATTGTCAAAACCTGTCACTTGGAATCCTTTTTTTAAAAAATATTCTGAAAACCATCTACCCATTGCACCACCTGCACCAATTATTGAAATTGTTTTAGCCATTCTACCTCTACAACCTAGTTTTTAATATGTCCATGCCTTCAATGAGCATTTTTGTATCTAGACAAGCTGAAATTCTAAAAAATTCATTATAGTCTCCAAAGCCCATTCCTGGTGCTATTGCGAGACCGTGATTTAGTAATTCTTCAGATAATTCTGATGCATTAATTGGATTTTTTGTGCGTGCAAAAATGTACATTGCACCATCTGGATCTATGAATTCTAATTCCATTTCTTTGCAAATTTCTTTTAATTTCGTTAATCGTTCGTTCATAATTTTTACATTATTGGAAACATCATCTTCCAGCGATTTCATCGCTGTATATTGTATTGGTTCTGAGACATTTGTTAAGCAAAGTGCTTGTAATTTTGCCATTTTTTCTATGATATCCTGATTAGAAATGACATAACCAATTCTATATCCTGTCATTGAATGTGATTTAGAAAATGACTGTGTAACAATGGTTTTATCATAATCATATGATAAAATACTTCTCCATTCTCTGTTTGAATAATTGCTATAGATTTCATCACTTAAAATGTACAAATTATGTTTTTTAGAAATGTCTACAATTTGGTCTTGTAATATTTTTGGTAGGATCTTTCCTGTGGGATTATTTGGATAATTCAGAACAATCATTTTCGTGTTATCATTAATACATCCTTCAATTTCATCAATTTTTGGTTCCCAACTATTTTCTAATGTTGTTTTAATACTTCGTACTTTGATTCCTGCATTAATTGCACATTGTCTGTATGCTGGCCAAGCTGGTTCCACAACAATAATCTCATCACCTGGAGCAAGTAATGTTGTAATCGATAAGAAGACACCGAATCTTGCACCTGGTGTCACCATTATATTCTCTGAATTTGTTTCTGCATCAAATCTATCATTTACAAATTTTGATAATTTTTCTCTAAATTCAGGTATACCTTTTGTTGGACCATATTTACCAAATCCTTTTTCGTACACTTGTGAAAGTGATTCTTTAACACTAATTGGAGGTTGAAAATCAGGTTCACCTACCTCCATGTGAATTATCTTCTTTCCTTGTTGTTCAAGCTCTTTTGCTTTAAGGAAAATAGCTAAATGTGTTTTAGATTCTGCTGATTGTACTTTTATTGATTCATTTAATATAAAATTCAAAAATTTCAGTGCAGCGGTTTCATCAAATCCAATTTTTTTACATTCTTTTTTTATTAATTCCCTAAGATCATCCTCTCTAGATTCATTCTGTACACTCATTCCTTGTTCATTTTTTATTTTACCAATCTCTTGTGCAATTTCTGTTCTTATTTTCAATAGAGATAACATTTCAACTGTAATCTCTTCAATTTTTTTCCTTAATTCTTCAAGTTCAGTCATTTTTACAATGTTGGTTTGATAACCCCACTGAGTAATGCATGATCTGCTATGGTTAATGCAACTAGGGAATCAACTACTGGTGGCGCACGTGGCACAACACATGGATCATGCCTTCCTCCAACTTGCAATTTTATTGGTTTCTTCTTCTTTATGTCTATACTTTGTTGAATTTTAGAAATAGATGATGCAGGTTTGAATGCAATTCTTAATGTAATTGGCATTCCATTTGAAATACCTCCTAAAATTCCTCCTGAATTGTTAGTTTTTGTTGAAACTTTTCCAGATTTCATCAAATATGCATCATTATTTTCTGAACCGAATCTCTCAGAACCTGCAAATCCTGAACCAAATTCAATTCCTTTTACTGCAGGAATGGAAAAAATTGCTTTACTAATATCTGATTCTAATGAACCAAAAATTGGTTCTCCAAGACCAACTGGAACATTTGTAGTAATTGATTCAATTATACCTCCAAGTGAATCTCCTTTTTTTCTAGCATCTAGAATCACCTTTTTCATTCTCTGTGCTATATTTTTTTCAGGGCATCTTACTTCATTAGTATAAATTGATTTGAATTCTTTTTTTGTTGCTTCCTTTTTCATTTTTATTTTTCCGATTTGTGATGTGTAGGAATTTGTTTCAACACCTATTGTGTCTCTAAGTAATTTCCTTGCAACTGCTCCACCCATAACATGTGTTGCAGTTAATCTTCCAGAAAATCTTCCACCACCTCTATGATCATTAAATTTTTTATATTTCATATAAGCTGGATAATCTGAATGACCTGGTCTCATCTCGGTTCTTAATTTTTCATATGCATTTGATTTTTGGTCTTTATTCCAAATTATCATGGTAATTGGTGCACCTGTTGTATATCCCCTAAATGTACCTGTTAGAATTTCTACTACATCCCCCTCTTTTCTTTGTGTAGAAACAAGTGATTGTCCAGGCTTTCTCAAATCTAGCATTTTTTGAACATCTTTTTCATTTAATCCTAATCCTGCAGGGCAACCATCTAAAACCGCTCCAATACATTTCCCATGACTTTCTCCAAAACTAGTAAGAACTAATCGTCTACCAATAGAATTACCACTCAACAATCAAAGATCGTCTATGATGTTTATAATCCTTCTATGTTAGTGATTTTTGCGCCTGTATGAACAAGATCTTGAACAAATTCTGGATATGAAACCTTGACTGCCTCTGGGTCTGAAACTGTGCATTTTCCAACAAACATTCCTACTATTGAGAATGCCATGAATAATCTATGATCATGCTCTGAATTTAATTCTGCAGAATGTAATTCTGATGACTTTTTCAAAATTAACCCATCATCTTTTTCATCTATCTCTAATCCTATCTTTTTTAATTCTCTAGAAATTATCCTAATCCTATCTGTTTCTTTGTATCTAGCATGTTTCACATTAAATATCTCAATTGGTTTTTCTGATTTTAATGCTAAAATTGATATCGCGGGCAAAAGGTCTGGTGTATTTGACAAATCAAATTTTCCTCCATTTAGCATGGTAGGTGATTCTGTAGTGATAACATCATCTTCTAATGTTACATTAACTCCTAATTTTTCTAAAATATCTACAATAGCCTCATCTCCTTGTGGCATATCCCCTAAACCTATCTCAATGGTCAGTCCATCTCCTAACAAAACATTTGCTGCTAACAGTAACGCTAAATTAGAAAAATCTGAAGGAATTGAAAATGTAGTTGGTTGGTAAATTTGATGCTTAACAACATATCTTTTATAATTCTCTTCAATTTTTACCTCTACCCCAAATTTTTTCATTATTGCAATTGTCAAATCAACATAAGGTTTTGAAACCAAATTTCCTTCAACATTAATTATTAGACCATCTGGTAATCTAGGGGCAATAATCAATAATGCAGAAATAAACTGACTAGAAATATCTCCATCAATATTAATCTCTTTTCCTTTAATTTTTCCATCGATGTGTATTGGTGGTTTTCCACCATCTGATTCTGTATTAACTCCCATTGTTTCTAACGCATCTAAAATGGGTTTCATTGGTCTTTTTCTCAAACTTTCATCTCCAGTTAATGTGGTATCACCTCCTGATAATGCTGCAATAGCAATTGCAATTCTAATAGTAGTTCCAGAATTTTCTGCATTAATCATAGAACTCTGAACTGTTTCATTGATTGTATTTTTGATCGTGACATTATTTTCTATTTCTTCCACCTCAACTCCAAATCCTCTACACGCATTAATTGTTGCAATAGTATCATTGGAACGTAGAATTTTTTTTACTATGCTTTTTCCATCAGATAATGCAGCAAGAAATATTGCTCTGTGTGTATAACTTTTGTTTGCTGGACAGATAATTCTTCCATTTAATTTTGATTTCTCAATTTTACAGTTCATGAACATATGCCCTTTTGTTATTGATATTAGATACAATTATTCTCCCATCTAATCCTGAAAACTCTTTTTGAATTCTTGATTTATTATTTTTATACGTGATTGCCATTATTGATGGCCCATTTCCTGAAATTGTAGCACATAGTGCACCTTTTTCCATTAATTTCATGATCAAATTTGGCTCGGAATTCAAAATTGATGTTGTTGCAATACCATTTAGTATTCCTGCATTCCAATAATCTGAATTCTTTGCTAATGACCATGATTTTTCAAAAGCATTTTTGAAATTCTTAAGATTTCTTAAATTTCCTCTTTTCCTAGATTTAGGTAAAAATATTATTGCCTGTAGTTCTTTTGGAGCAATTTCTCTATGGATTAATTTCATATTCAAATTATCGGTAACATTAAATCCTCCAAAATAACATGCGCATGCATCATCATAAGCTCCTGTTATGCTAACTTTAGTTTGTATTGATACTCTTGCACCCATTTTTAGAATTTCTTCATCAGTCATTTGTTTATTGAATGCTTTTGCACATGCTAGTATTACTGCTGACGAAATTGCACTAGAACTTTTTAATCCATATCCTGTAGGTATGTTTGATTCAAAGTTTAATTCTATTCGTGTTTTATCTAAAACTTTTTTTGGAATTATATTCTCAATTAATTTATTTATTAAACGGGAACTAATTGTTTTATTTTCAGAAGTTATATGAATTCCATTTCCTTCTTTTTTTCTTAATTTAGTTTTTACAAACGTATCAATTCCTAGTGTTGCACCTTTTCCTATTGCAATTGCATTTACTATTGAAACGGCTCCGTATACCTTAGCTGTTACTTGCACCTCAAAATCCTCCTAGAATAGAACGTTTCATTGCTTCATACGGCGCTTGCCTATCTAACCAAATCTCAAATGAGCGTGTAGCTTGACCAAGAAGCATTTCATAACCAAAAATTATTTTAGACTTTTTTTCTTTTGCTAGATTTATCAAATCTGTTTTAATTGGTTTGTAAACTATATCATATACTGTTGTTTGTTCATCTATTAGACTATTTGGAACAATGTTTTTTTCACCGTTCAATCCTAATGATGATGCATTAACTATAAAATCAAAGTTGGAATCTAATACATTCATTTCTTCTATGTATATTGATCTAGCATTTAATCCAAGTTTCTTTGAAAATTCTCCCAATTTTTCCCCATTTTCTTTTGTTCTATTTGCAATTATAATTTCATCTGCACCTTCTTTTTGAAATCCCGCTACAATTGCTCTTGCTGCACCACCTGCACCTAACAATAACACTTTAGAATTTTTTATCTGAATATTTTTTCTTTTTATTGGTTCTAAAAAACCATCCATATCCGTATTAAATCCTCTTAATATCCCATCATCATTAAGTACAGTGTTTACTGCACCAATCTTCTTACAATTTTCATCAACATTATCTAAATATTTCATCATGTCAACTTTGTGAGGAATTGTAACATTGAATCCTGCAATTTTGATTTTTTTTAATGATTCTATACCATTGGCTATTTCTCCTTTCGGAACTCTGTATGCTATGTATGTACATTCCATCTCTAATTCTCTATATGCAGAATTATGAATTGTTGGAGATAATGAATGATCAATCGGATCACCAATAACCGCGAATGTTTTCAGCATAATATAGTTTGAATCTTGATTGATATGTTCTTTACTTTTGGAATATTTCTATTAATGTGCAGATAATGTTCTAGTTTAGTGTTTTAATCTCATCTACACTAAATTGACCTGGAGCAATTGGTTTTCCTAATGAAACATAAGTAAATGGACTACCTAAGTGTAAACATAAAATTCTCGAAAACTTACCTTCTTCTCCCATACTAAATGCTATGATTTTGATTTTTGATTTTATGGAATAAAGTGATAATAATCTAGATGCATCGGACATATTTTTTGCTACAGTGACAATTTTTACAACATTTGAAAAACGTTTCATTTTGTTTAATTTATCCCTAAGTTGAGAGTCATTTGGTGTTTTCTTGAAATCATGCCATGATACAAGCAATTTGGATTTAGATTTTTTCAAATATGATTCTAATTTTTTATCTTTTTGAATTGTGTTAAATTCCACATCTAGCAAAAATGGATTGTATTCTGCTATTAATCGTAAAATTGATTTTCTCTCATTCTCCGTTCCAATAAAGAGACCTCCTTCTGATTTTGGTCGTAGTGTACATACACACCTAGAGAGATGTTTCTTAACATCTTCTAACACAATTGGAATATCTGACTTTTTCAAATAATCAAATCTTATTTCTGCAAAATCTGATTTCATTAATGCCTTTTTTAGAATGGTTTTGAGTTTTTTTGGATTTTTCTCACCAATCGATATACATGTCTTATACTTCATTATTTTTCAAGAATGTATTCATCTGATACTTCCATACCAAAGTGTCTTCCAGTTGCTTCTTTTGAAAATGCTAAAACAGAATCACCTTTTTTGAGATGTGTTACTGATATTAATTGACCATTTGCCTTTACAAATCGTATAGTTTCTGCATCCTGTGCAATAATTCCTCCTATTTCATTTCCTACTTTTGCTTTAATTAACAACATTGGTCTTTTCTCAATCTTGCATCTTCCAATTGCAGCCCTTCTTGCTTTCCCTTTGGAATTTAGAATTAATACCTCACTGCCTGTTTCCAATTCTGATAAATATTTTGTATTGCCATCTGGTGATAATGTATAACAGTGTACTGCACCAGCATTTACCCTGAAAGGTCTTGGAGATGTAAATGATGAACCAACTGATTCATTATGAACTAAAAACATGAAATTTGCTCTACTACCAATTAACATTCCTTCTCCTTTATGTAACATTGATGCAGTATCTACACAAACTCTTTCTCCGTCTCCAACTTCTTGAATTTCTGTAATTTTTGCAGTCTTTAAATCAAAACTCTTTGTTCCAAGATTAACTAGTGTTTCTTTTACTTGACCTATAGATCCTGTCTGAAATATTACACCATCAACACCAACATCTAAAATAGAAAACATCTTTCTAACCTCTTTCTGATTTTTAGCTATTGTGAATATTTGTGTATGAATTTTATGTAATTTTGCAATAATGTTTTCTAATGGAATTATTTTCCAATCCTTTACTTCAATTATTACAAAATCTAATCCTTTTTTTGCAGCCTCAAAAACTACATCTATATCCTTATTTGATAGGATTTTGAACTGTTTTCCTACTTTTTTACCTCTTATCCTCTTACCATCTTTACCTAATACAACAAAATCTGCATTTGATGTAGTAAACACTGTCTTTATCTTACTTTTTTTATCTTTGATAGTTTTTGGATCTGTATAGATATGTTTAACACCTTCATCTTCTAAATTTCTTACAAATTTATTTAGTTGATTTTTTCCAACTTTTGGTTGGATAATCAAAAGTTTATCATTTACCAATTTTCTTTGCCATTTCTTTTGCCGTTTCTTTTCTAAAGATTATACCTGCTAGTGCTTGTACCATTTTATCTGGTGATTTATGAGCAAAAATATTTCTGCCATATGTAACACCTTTTGCACCTGCATTCATTGCATCTTCTGTCATTTGTAAAACGTCCAAGTCAGTTTTCGCTTTTGGTCCACCTGCTATTACAACTGGTACTGGAATACTTTCTACCACTTTCTTAAATGAATCAATATCACCGGTGTAAACTGTTTTAACAATATCTGCTCCGCATTCAGCACCAATTCTTGCAGTATGTGCAACAATTTCTGGATCATGTGGATCCTTAACATTTTCTCCTCTAGGATACATCATTGCAAGTAATGGTACATTCCATTCATGACATTCTTCTGAAATTGTCCCTAACTGTTCAATCATTTCAGGTTCTTCTTTTCCACCAATGTTAATGTGTAATGAAACTCCATCTGCACCCAATCTTATTGCTTCTTTTACAGAACCTGTTAACATCTTTCTATTTGGTGTTGTTGATAATGAAGTACTGGAAGAAAAGTGTGCTAGAATTCCAATTTTGGTTGGTCTTGGTAACGTTTTGATGATCCCTTTGTTAACAATAATACTAGTCAAACCTTGGTTTTCACATTTGTAAATCACATCATGTGGTTTCTCTAATCCTTCAATTGGTCCGTTTGAAATTCCATGATCCATTGGAATACAAAGCATCTTACCCTTTCTCATTATCCTGTTTAATCTAATCTCGGTACCTGTTGCCATAAGGGATCTCGATGCTAAACCATACTTAAAAATTGTCAAAACTGCAGTTTTAGGCTCATTTCTTATCTAAGGATTAAATATCAATCACAAAGATAGATTGTGATTGAGTCAATTAATGCAACAAATCCACGCTAGTGAGATAGGGGACATACTAGATAATTCTCTTAATGGAGTACGTCCACAGAAAGAAGATTATTTGAGATTAATCAAATCAGATGATATTTACTTAATGGGAATAGTTGCAGGAATGATCACTCAAAAAAAATTTGGAAAAAAAGTCTCTTTTGTAAATAACATAATTTTGAATTATACAAATGTCTGTATCACTGATTGCAAATTTTGTGCATTCTATCGTCCACCAGGTCATGAAGAATCCTATACCTTAACACTTGATGAAATTGAAGCAAGAGTGAAAACAGGTTGGGACATGTTTAAAATTAGACAAGTTTTGATACAGGGTGGACATAATCCTGACCTTGGAATTGAATATTATGAAGATTCCTTTAAGATGATTCGCTCAAAATTCCCTATGGTTGGTGTACATGGATTATCTACATCGGAAATAGATATGATTGCAAGAGTAGAACGAACATCAACAAAAGAAATTTTATCAAGATTAAAAGATGCTGGTCTACAATCTGTACCAGGTGCTGGTGCAGAAATCTTAACTGATTCTGTTAAAGAAATCATCAGTCCCAAAAAAATTGACAGTGATGATTGGCTTAGAATTATGAGAGAAGCATTTGAACTTGGCTTACCTGCTTCTGCTACAATGATGTATGGTCATGTTGAAACAGATAATGATATCGTTGAACATTACGATAAAATTGTAAAATTACAAAAAAATCTCAATGGTTTCATGGCATTCATACCTTGGAGTTTTGAACCAAACAATACATTAATGCAAAAAGAAGGAATAGTTACAGTTGGTGCTGGAGGAATGCAATTGTTAAAAATGATTGCAATATCTAGAATAATCTTTGATGGACTCATTGATCATATACAATCATCATGGTTAACAAATGGTGTTGGTATGGCACAATTAGCATTACAATATGGTTCTGATGATTTTGGTGGAACATTGATTGGAGAAGAAGTTGTTTCTTGTACTGGTGCTCGCTCAACAGAACTAACTGAT
>Ga0310344_10001583_pt1 | contig 17366 bp, 14 predicted proteins | sample HC15DNA20200_MG_FD_203801 | JGI IMG/M metagenome (GOLD analysis project Ga0310344, IMG submission 203801) | Marine microbial communities from station ALOHA, North Pacific Subtropical Gyre - HC15-DNA-20-200_MG | ecosystem: Environmental > Aquatic > Marine > Oceanic | place: Pacific Ocean: North... | reverse complement strand
CCCCGTAGTTTGACCTCTAAGAATTAAAGGATTCAGGATCACACCGTGATCGCTAACCATCCAAATTTTGAGCACGTCAACTTTACCTGTTTCTGGATCCACTTCGACCTTTGCCGCGGCAGCTCCTCCGGCATGTGATGGGTAGAATTGAGCGCGGCCCATTTCGTCAAATTTCCAGCTAACCTGGGGATGCCGGTAGGTGCCGTGTGCTTCGAGCAGTGGTGCGTCTGCGCCTGCGAGGATAATCTCCGCACCGGGTTGGACGTAGCAAGCGTGCGCTAACTCTGAGAGTGTGCAGCTTGCGCCAGTTTTATTGCTCTTAATAATAGAATTGTTGATTTCAAGTTCTTCATTGGTACACCCAAGCAATACTGTGGCACCTAACAAGAGTCGGGTCTTGATTTTTTCAGCCGCGTCGACGATCGCACCGACCGCAAACATCGCCCCTCGGCTAGAAAAGGTGCCAGATCCGAAAGGGATTGCAGTTGTATCGCCCCACACAACGGACACGTCTTTCATCCGACAACCGATTAACTCCGCTGTGACCTGCGCATAGGCTGTCTCGATTCCCTGTCCGATATTCTGGATCCCAGTCATTAATAAGACTGAACCGTCGGCGGCTATGCGTAACGTGACAGACTCATAGTTTTGGAATGCGCTGCCAGGAAAGGCTGCTCCTGCTGGCTCAATGTAGGGGACCACGCAGATCCCGAGATATCGACCTGCCTGTAAAGCACGAGCCTGCTCGCGACGAAGTTCTCCGAGGTTCATGGCATCAACAATTTTATCGAGCGACTCGCGTAAACTACCGTTTTCGATTATCGGTCCTGTAGCCAATTGATGGGGGTAGCTGGTGAGTAGATTTTTACGTCTAATTTCAATCGGATCGATTTCAAGGCGATCAGCGGCTTGGTCTAGGACCCGCTCCATCATAATGTTGGCCAAATCTTTACCATACCCTCGGTACGCGTTGTATGGAGGCTTGTTCGTAACAACGCAGCGAACGCGTGATCGATAGGTGTCGACCAAGTAGGCACCAGGCATATAAGACCCACCGTTTAGCGGCATACCAAGTCCTGAGGCGCGCTCGGCGCCATCGCAACCCATGTCAGCCAGTACGTCAGTTTCACAAGCGAGTAGCCGCCCTTGGCTGTCAAAGGCGGCACGGGAGCGAACTTTATAATCGCGGGCCGCAGGCCCGGCGAACATCCATTCAGAGCGCGATTCAAACCATTTTACTGGGCGTCCAAGTAGAATTGTCGCGAGAGCTGGGATTAGTTCTGTGTCAACGCTAAGCTTGGCACCAAAGCCACCACCGACATCGCCAACAACAACTTGAATATGCGTCTCGGGTATACCAAAGACCTGACTCATGTACATCCGCATTTGATGTGGCACTTGTGTTGATGCGCGTATCGTAAGTTTCTGTTCGGGGCGGTTAAAATCTGCGTGTACCATGCGAGTTTCCATCGGCATGGCGCCAACGCGATGTGAGATGATTTCTTCATCTACAATAAGATCTGCGGCAGCAAACGCAGCATCCACGTCACCGAGCTCAAAAGGCGACTCGAACTGAATATTGCTTCCCCATTCGGGGTAGAGCAGCGCATCGTCGCTAGAGGCGACACCCACTGCCGCGCGGCTATCTGTATTTGCAGGCAGGTCTTCGTAGTCTACGACAACTAGTTTTGCCGCGTCCTCAGCAAGGTATGGGCTCGCGGCGACGACGATTGCAACGGGTTCGCCATAATAGACTACCTTGTCGACCGCAATTGCGTGTTTTCGAGGAAGGTGCAGATCGAGCATATCCATCGTTGGTGAGATGGGTTGCCAATGCTCTAACGCTTCGCTACCGGTAAGGACAAGTGTAACTCCAGGTGCTGCCTTGGCAGCTGTCGTATCGATCGATTTTATTTTCGCGTGGGCCCGCCGGCTTCGTGCAATGGTCAGGTGGAGATCTGTGGCACTTCCATAGTTATCGGCGTAGCGGCCACCGCCACGCACTAGTCGGTTGTCTTCGCGGCGCACGATCGATTGTCCAATCCATTTACCGTCAGGGATAGTACTTGCGTCGAGATGCCCAGGCGCTTTTTCTTTACCGGCGGCAACCTTCACCGCTTGTATGATGCTGTTGTATCCGGTGCAGCGGCAGTAGTTTCCACTTAATGCATGGCGAATATCGTCATCACTAAACTCATCGGAACCGACTGAATCGAGGAATGCACGGGCGCTCATGATCATTCCGGAGGTGCAATATCCACATTGGACGGCATGGCAATCTATGAAGGCCTTTTGTAATTTAGACAAAGTATCGTTCTCGGCGACGCCCTCTATGGTCGTAACAGATCCGCCATCTGCTTGCACTGCCAGGGTCAAACAAGCCTTGATTGAGTGGCCGTTTAATTCTACCGTGCACGCCCCGCAAGCGCCTTCCTCACAACCGATACGGGGGCCTGTGAGTAACGCTTCTGTGCGCAAAAAATCTATGAGCAATACCCGTGGTTCAATTTCCTTGGCAACTATGGTTCCATTAACCAAAATTTGGATCGGCCAGTTATCGTACCCGCTTTCAGTTTTATTACGTTCAGGCATGGTCGCCTCCGTCAATACATTTTGCGATTGCGCGTTGTATCAATGTTGCTGCGAGATGTTGCTTAAAAGCCGAAGTGCCGAATTGGTCGTTGATTGCTTCGAGGTGGGATCCTTCTATAGCTTGTCCGATCTGTGTCGCCAAAAGCTTTTGCGACAACCCTTGCTTGCGTAGCACCAGCTCGAGTTGCGTTAGTCGGATTGGCTGCTGTGCAATACCCCCGACCGCTATTGCAGTGGTTCTATCGCGATGCACAACACAAACATTACAAAGGGCGAGGTCCTGACGTTGGCGTGAAAATTCAATATAGCTACCTATTGTGTTGGGTTTACGCGCGAGTTCTATTGAAATGGCCAGCTGTGCTTCAAGTACGTTGCTTCGAAAGCCATTGAAAAAGTCGACGATGGGTATCTGCTCGAGGTTGCCATTTTTGGTAGTCGAGGTCGTATGGATGATAGCGTCGCTGGCTAGTAACGCGACGGCCATGTTCGCCCGCGGATCGGCCCAGCAGACGTTTCCGAGAACCGTGCCGCGATTGCGGATCTGCACGTCGCCGAGTTCAGTCGCCGCTTTCGCCAGCCATGGGAATTCGTGTTGAACCGTAGGGTGTTCTGCCAACTGGCGATGTGTTGCTAGCGCGCCGATCTTAACCACTTCACGATCACATTCGATCTCACTACTAAGATCCCTAACGGCATTGAGATCTACAATGGAAGTCGGTTCGGCGCTTCGCAAACGCATAGCCTGGATCAGACTTTGACCGCCGGCAAGCGGTACAGCCCCACTTAGAATTGCTTGTAGTGCCTGCTCGATCGTCTCAGGTTTACTATACTGGAACGGTGCTGGTCTCATTGCCTCCTCCCGTTAAATTATTAGGAGCGGTCTCCGGAATAGCCGTGTTAAAGGTAACATGATTAATAGTGCGGCGGCCGCTCGGGATGTTCCGCTGGGTCATTCGACGAGTGGCCAAGATTGGCGATTCGTTGCAAGAGGGCTTGTAATTGACCCTCAAGGTTTGAGATCCGTTTCTGTTGGTTATATACGGTATTGTTAAGAGTCTGAACCAGATCTTCGTGGAAAGCGATTTTGCTTTCGATAGAGATAATTCGATCTTCTTCTAGCATGACATTATCCTAGGGGAGGAGGCGTGCAATATTGCGCGCGTTTATTGATAAGTATGGTGCGTTTCACTTGGTCACTCAGAGATCTTAGATTGATACCATGCTGTCGCAATATATTTCACAGTGTAGAGGATGGAAGCGATGGTCGACAGACTAAAGGGTAAAACCGCTTTGATTACAGGATCCAGTCGTGGCATTGGATATTCTATTGCCGAGTCTTTTGCTATGGAAGGCGCCAATATTGTATTAAATGCACGCGATCCGGTGCGATTGGAACAGACGGCTAGCGCGCTTAGAGAAAGTTACGATGTAAATGTAAGCTCACATGCCTGCGACGTATCCCATCGGGCGCCAGTCGACGAAATGATCGCTGAGATCGAGCGCGACGGGCAGATCGACATTCTGGTCAATAACGCTGGCATTCATATGGCGGCGAGTTTTCTCGACTATTCATTTGAGGATTTTAAAAACGTTCTAGAGGTCAATGTATACAGCGTATTTCATGTGACCCAAGCAGCTTTGCCAAAGATGATTGAGCGTAAGGCTGGTCGCATCATCAATATGGCGTCTACTGCTGGGAAGTGGGGTTCACGTAACCAAAGTGCTTACAACGCATCGAAACACGCAATGGTTGGCATAACGCGTTGCCTCGCGCTCGAGCTGGCACCCCACAATATTCTGACGAATGCCATTTGTCCGTGGGTCGTCGAAACCGATCTTGCAGATAGTTTTATGACGCAGCACTCGGTTGCTGCCGGAGTCTCACTCGAGACTTTGCAGTCAAATCTTAAGAACACAGTACCTATTAAGCGATGGATCCAACCCGCAGAAGTGGCCAATCTCGCGGTCTTTCTTGGCTCGGACGAATCAAGCTATATTAATGGTCAGGCTTGGAACGTGGATGGCGGCTATACGATGATTTAATCGATATTCGATGTCATGTCTTAAGTTCGTGATCTGACTTAAGATGTTACGGTGTCTAGATTGACCGTCCGATGTAGTTTGATACGTTCTAATATAAGGTAGGAGTGCGGTGGTGCCAGAAAAAAAACGAAATTCAAACTACCCCCTTGTAGAGGCAACAATCGGCGACACACACGCTGCGATGAAGGCAGGTCAAGTTACCGCACGCGGTCTTGTTGAAGCCTATTGCGAACGTATTTCCGCCTACGACCAACGAGGACCCGCACTAAATTCGGTCGTCACTGTCAACGATGCCGCAGCTGAGAGGGCGGATGGACTTGATGCTAGTTTTGCTGCGTCGGGGAAGTTTAGTGGTCCGTTGCACGGAATGCCTATTCTCGTCAAAGACAATGTCGAGACAATCTCGATGCCGACAACTCAAGGCACGATTGGCCTTGCTGATTTTTGGCCGACTAGCAACGCGACGGTGATCGACCGACTTGAGGCGGCCGGCGCGATAATCCTCGGAAAAACTACGCTGCCAGATTTCGCGACTTCGTGGTGGGCTTACTCATCACTGAGTGGCGAAACACGGAACCCTTATGCACTTGACCGAGACCCGGGCGGGTCAAGCGCGGGTAGTGGTGCGGCGGCGGCGGCAAACTTTGCCATGGCGGCCATCGGGACTGATTGCGGAGGTTCGATTCGTGTGCCGAGTTCGTTTGATAATCTCGTTGGAATACGCAGTACTCCCGGCCTTATCAGCCGTAAGGGTGCCGGTACCTTAGTTTTTTTCCAAGATACGATTGGTCCGATGACCCGAACCGTTGCTGATGCAGCGCGGGTGTTTGATGCCTTAGTTGGTTACGATTCGCACGATTCTCTTAGCATGCATTACCTGACCTCACGTGCCCCAGCGACCTATATGGACTCGCTTGATCCTAACGGTCTCGCTGGCGCGCGCATCGGCCTGGTCACGAACGCACTAGGTTCGGATGGAGATCCTTTCGCGGCGCCGGTAAACAAGGTTATACGCGCCGCGGTTGAGGCGATACGTGCAGCCGGTGCCACAGTGATCGATCTTGCAATTCCAGATCTCGTACACCATATTGACGCGACGTCGATGTACGTTAATTGTTCGAAGTACGAGATCAACGAATTCTTGATGGCACGCCCGGATGCTGGTGTGCGCTCTTTGCAACAGATTTATGAACAAAAGCGCTACCATCCAATGCTTGACCTCATCGACGCCTGCATTCGTGGTCCCGAGATGCCCGAATACGATCCGATGTATTTCCGTCGACTTGCTGCCCGCGAGGAGTTTGCCCGTACCGTACTCAATTGTATGGGGAACGATAGTCTTGATGGGTTGATATTTCCTAGTATTCAAGTGGTTCCACCAACGCGTGAACAGTTGGATACCCGGGTGTGGACAACTTTATCCTTCCCTACTAATACTTTAATCGCGTCTCAGACATGGCTGCCTGCGGCCACTGTTCCGGCGGGATTTAGCGATGATGGCTTGCCGATTGGTCTAGAAATCATGGTTAAACCGTATGCCGAGCCGACTTTGTTTCGTTTTGCGTATGCATTTGAGCAGGCGACTAACCATCGGCGGCCACCTGCGTCGACGCCAGAGTTATAGATAATAAAAGGAAATAGCGGTGAATAAACCAGAACCTACAAATATCGATGACGAAATCAGCCCAATTTTAATGGCGGTGCTCGCCAATCGTATGGAATCGATCGTTCGAGAAATGACCAACACGCTGTTGAAGACTGCGCGGTCGGCGGTGCTCGCAGTTGTGCGTGATTTCTCTTGTTCGATTGTCACCGGTGATAATCGGCTTCTTTGCTCAGCTGAAGGCGCACCAGTGCATATCTTCGGCAGTAGCTTGCAGACGGCCGCGATGTGCGATCTGCATTCAGATCTCAGTCCGGGTGATGCATTTCTGCATAACGATCCCTATATCGGAAATACACATGCCGCAGATCATATGTATATGGTTCCGGTGTTTGTTCACGGCGAGCACTTGTTCACCGCATGCGCGAAGGCCCATCAAGCAGATTGCGGTAATGCAATTCCGAGTACTTACTATGCGAACGCTACCGATGTCTACACAGAAGGCGCATTAATTTTCCCTGCCGTTCGGATTCAACGCGACTATAAAGACGTTGACGATATCATCCGTATGTGTCGCAAACGCATTCGGGTCCCGGAGCAGTGGTATGGCGATTACCTCGCCTCGATCGGATCAGCTCGCATCGGTGAGCGACGGCTTATCGAACTGACCGAACGATATGGGGTTGATAAGATTCGAAGCTTCATCGAGCAGTGGTTTAATTACTCAGAGCGTCGTGCAACTGAGGCCATTCGTAAATTACCCGGTGGTAAATTTACGGGTATCAGCACCTACGATCCGCTACCGCCCGTGCTACCTGATGGCTTACCCATCCGTGTAGACGTATCTGTTGACGACGTAGAGGGACGAATTGAAGTCGACCTCACGCAAAATACTGACAACATCGCTTTGGGCCTAAACCAGTCCATTGCCTGCGCGACAAGTAACGCAATGACTGGCGTCTTTAATTGCATTGACCCAGATGTGCCGCACAATGCTGGAAGCTTCGCGCGCATAGACGTTAAATTGCGTGAAGGTTGCGTCACCGGGAATCCGACCTTTCCGCACAGTTGTTCGATGGCGACTACGAATATTGGAGACCGTATCGTCAACGCCGTGCAACTTGCTTTTTCAGAGATAGGAAATGGTTTTGGCCTAGCTGAAGGAGCAATGGGGATGGGTGCGGGAGCCGGGGTCATATCGGGTTACGATTGGCGTCTCGGCGGGCCTTATATCAACCAAGAGTGGCTGCTTGCGAATGGTGGACCAGCCTCGCCGACAACCGATGGCTGGTTAAATTTTGGTCTGCCAGTAGCGTGTGGCGTCATCTACCGTAGTAGCGTAGAAGTCGATGAATCGAAGTTTCCAATGCTCGTTGAGTCGATGCGCGTTGTACCCGGCGGATCCGGTGCGGGACAATTCCGTGGTGGCCCGGGAGTAGAGGTTATTTATGGTCCGCGCAAGGATCCAATGATGGTTGTGGTTTCATGTGATGGCCAGGTGAATGCCCCGCAAGGTGTTCGAGGAGGTCACAGCGGTCCGCCAGCTGCGACATTCAAGCGCAAAACAGATGGGGTCGAGGAACGCTTACCTGGGGTCGTCGAGTGCAGACTCGAGGTTGGTGAGAAGATCCGAGGGATTGATGCAGGTGGAGGCGGTTATGGCGATCCCTTACTCAGAGAACCTGAGCGAGTGCTCCGTGATGTGCTTGAAAGCTGGGAGACGATTGAACGTGCTAATGAACTGTACGGCGTTGTCTTCAGCGGTAGCGTCGAAGACGAGTCGCTTGCTATCGATGTCAAATTGACTGAACGGCGACGGGCAATTGGCGCTGCCGCGGGATGTGACGAATAATATAATTGCTTGAGATTTGCATACGGATTTCAAAGTTATTAAGAACGAGCCTAGTCGCAATAGACCTTTAACAACATTGTTGCCTTTGAACAAGAGACGTTCCAGTACGCACCATAACCGGTGCACTGGAATCTCAGGTTAAGCGAATCATGTGGCACTAACGTAATACCGTGGTTTCTAAGCTCGAAAACGCTCGCTTCGTTCGATGCGGCGAACATGAATTCGATTCTATTTGTTTTATTATCAATGAGGCAGCAGCAGCTTACCGTGGCCTGATTCCACCGGCTCATTTTACAGATCCTTATATGTCAAGGGATGAGCTTAGACTTGAGATCAATGCAGGTGTGGAGTTTTGGGCTTACAAGGAAAATACAACGGTCCGTGGAGTTATGGGTATTCAGCGAATTCAAGACGTTGTCCTGATCCGTCACGCATATACGAAAACGGAGTTTCAAGGAGTAGGGATCGGAAGCGGACTACTAAAATTTTTGTTGAGCAGGACGCAACGACCAGTATTAATTGGTACCTGGGCCGGGGTAACGCGCGCAATTGAGTTCTATCGGCGGCATGGGTTTATGATCGTAACCAACGAAGTAAAAGATAAATTACTCAGACAATACTGGCAGGTCCCGGACTCTCAAATTGCAGGATCGGTCGTATTAGCCAATGTCCCGCTGGAGAGTCTAAAGCTTTGATCACAGTAAGTAGTGATCACAGCGTACCCGAGCTTGCTATGCTTTTTAGAAGACGCGGAAACTGGATCCGCGACAGCATTATTAGAATGGCGGGTTACCGGGAAACATCGGTAATGACTTATCAATTGAGACCCATGGTTGTGCTGAAGCGCACCATATTTCCATTTCCGGTTTTAACCAGGAAGTATCGTCGAGCGTCCCAGCTTTGAGAAAAATACTGCCTGGCATGACGTCCGGAGCAGAATACAGCGGGGATCCGCAACTTGGGCAAAAGTAGCGATTAATTTTTTTACCGCTCTCCTCGCCTGATGTCACGAACAGTTTCAATTCTCCTGTGAATGAGATTTGATCTTCTGGTAGCGCGACAACGATCGACAATGCTGAGCCTGACTGTTTCTGGCAATCGACGCAATGGCAGACCGCCGTCATTGCGGGCTCAGAATCGCTAGTATATTTGACCTTCCCGCACATGCATCCGCCTTTGAGCTTTGACATGGACTAGGGCCTCCTGATGGCTATGACTCGGTATTAATAATGTTGACACGATCCTAGCAGATTTAGGGTAAATTGATTAATTTTAAAATATGGCTATTCAGGTGAAGTGGGTGGATAAGATTCGAAACCGTGGCGGACGGCGAGTTGCGCGATTTTGTACGCCACCCTGCATGTAAGAAGTTACACTATAGGATGTCCGACAATCTTTGGCATGTGTATATTGTGCGATGTAACGACGGGACGCTGTATACCGGTACTGCAAAGGAGTTGGAAGCGCGAATCCTAAAGCACAACAGGGGAGTCGGAGCGAAATACACGCGTTCCCGTCGGCCGGTCCGTCTCGTCTACAGCGAGATTGCACTGGGTCGAGGTGCTGCTTTGCGGCGCGAGAGCGAGATAAAGCGATTGCCGCTAGCTTCTAAACGTCGGCTGTTCGAGGAATAGCGTTGCAGGGTTCAGTGAGTTTTAGTAATCCAAACACCGTACGACGTCCACAATCAGGGGCGCGCGCATTTAGGCCGCTGCGACACTAATGCGGCTAATCCATATGAAATTGACGTTGATGGCGCTATTTTGGGCGAGTTCGTACCCTCTTGGCCGCTATGTTGCTCATTTTGAGGCACCTTCCGTAGTGGTGTTTATCCGGTTGTTTGCGGGTTTTCTAGCGTTAGTAGCGATCGCGCACCATCGTGGACAGTTGAAGATCAAAATAACCCCCCAAAATATTTTGCGCCTCAGTTTCCTGAGCTTAAGCGGCTTTTGTTTCCATAACTATTTAATTTTTAAAGCGCTAGGACATGCACAAGCAAACGTAGGTGCGGTGATAAACGGTGCCATTCCGATTATTGTTACGGTGTTGGATTTTTTGCTCTTCGGAAGACGGCTTTCAGGGCTTGCGGTATTCGGCGTAGTACTCGCGTTTGTCGGCACTGCGGTCGTGGTTAGCCACGGTAGTTTCGGCGATTTTCTAAATGGTCAAATTGGTTATGGAGAAATTATGTTTTTGGTTGCCGCGTTCGGTTGGTCGGCATTTACGATTGGTTCCCGCGAACTTTTTCAGTCAATTTCGCCATTGACAGTGATGACATATGCGGCATTAGTTGCATTGTTATTTCTACTTCCTGCCGTGTTACTGAACATAGAGACTTTGATTGCTATTGTGTCTGATTCCAAGACGCTGTTGCTAATTTGCGTACAAGGGGTGTTGTCAGTTTCGTTTGGGTTCGTGTGGTTTAACGAAGGTGTGAAGCATATTGGTGTTGCTAATACGTCCGTATACCTAAATTTAGTACCTGTGTTTGGGGTCATACTTTCTGCGATTATGTTGTCGGAGATACCCGATCGGCCGCTACTCTTAGGTGGCGCGATGGTTGTGATTGCACTGCTAATAGTTACTCGGACGCAGGCCGCACGTTAACCGGGAGAAAAAAAATTATTAAAATCACACTGAAAAATTCAGCGTAGATTGCGATGGAGAACGATTGTGCTGCTCGAGTATATCGCAGTTCCCTAGGCGGTTTATCGAGACTATGTTTATGTCTAGTGTGACGCAGGCACGCGTCTGGCACTCGACAGCTATGATCGATTTTCGCGGATAATATTGGGGTAGGGTAAAATTGTCGACATCAGTCTACAAACCAATGCAACACAACATCGGGCGTCGATGACGCTTTAATGTAAAGAACATATAACGCCAGATAATTTGGTTTTGAGTTTGCCTAAACGGCGACTCAAGAATTAGCCTTTCAAATCGTGAAAAAGGCGCAAATATAATGATTCAGATAAACGGTGTCGCGCACACGAATATTGCGGTGAGTAACTGGGAAATTTGTAGAAAATTCTACGATCAGTTGCTTCCATTTCTGGGTATGGAGCGAATGTTTAATGGTGTCGATTTTATCTACTATGTTGGGGGACGAACCGCTTTTGGGGTTGGTCGATGTCACCCAGATTATGAAAAAGAACGGTTTGTGCAGGATCGGGTAGGATTACATCACCATTGTTTTCGCGCTCGTACCCGTGAAGATGTTAATAAGGTCTATACGTATTTGACCGACATCGACGCGAAAATTGTACACGGACCAGAAGATGGCGGTTGGGCACCAGGATATTATTCGGTTCTTTTTGAGGATCCTGTCGGTACTAGACTCGAAGTTAATTTCGTGCCCGGGAAAGGTGTACTAGCTAAAGGCGCCGGGTTTGAACCATCGGGCGACTATACATAGATTGGTAGTCGGCAAAAACCTGAAAACTGCTAACGTAGTTCGAACGATATGAATCTCTAAGGTGGATCGGCGTTTATGTCTAGTAATGTGAAAAACCTATCCGGCAACAACGTGAGGTTTTTACACGTTCGTCAAATGGAGATTGAATGTTAATGAGTGATACTCAAAAGGCAAATAGCATTCTAAACACTCGGCCAATTTCAATAGAGGCACTACAACATAATTCTTTCAAGGATATGATGAATGACGTGGTGGATGCTGGCAGTTGTTGTGAATGCGGTAGTTGCGTTTTGGTCTGCCCGCACAATGTCATTGAGTACATATCTGACAAGCCGAAGCAAACTGCTAAAGCTACCGCAGACTTCGACTATTGTGGGATCAGTGAGGGAGTTGGTTGCGATGTCTGTGCAACGGTTTGTCCTCGGTTATGGCCGCGCGAGGAACACCTAAAAGATGCGGTTTTCGCTGATGAGCGGCCATATGAGGATATTTTCGGCGTCTATCGTCATATCTTCGTGGCACGAACCAAGCGTGCTGAACTTATAGAACGCGCGCAGGATGGAGGTATTGTGACGGCACTCCTGTCATGGGCTAAAACTGCAGGTGTGATCGACGGTGCGGTTGTCTCAGCTGTGGGTGAAGGGGATGACCCGTGTTTCCCAACCCCTAAGGTCGTCACCACCGAGGATGAAATTCGGGCTAGCGCAGGAAGTTGGTATACATATTGCGAAAATAACTTGGCACTTAAGGAGGTTAAGGACCGCGATCTAAAGAATGTGGCTTTTGTAGGGGTGCCGTGCCAGATCACACCGCTACGTAAGATGCAGCATATGGATCCGTCATTTCTTGCTACGGTTAAGAAAAAGACCAAACCGCTTATCCGCCAGCGTGATTTTCTTCGGGGATTTTCAGATCGTGTCTCGTTTAGTATCGGCCTATTCTGTACCGAGGTATTTACCCAGGAACTTATGACGGAGCGGATAGAAAAAGACATGGGCATCCCGCTTACCGAGATATCGAAATTCAATGTAAAAGGCGAGGTCCTTATTTACAAACTCGATAAGACAGTTGCGACGATACCATTGGCTGAGGCGATGCGGTGCTATCAGCGCTCTGAGTGCCGGCATTGCGGTGATTTTTCTGCCGAAATGGCCGATATTGCTTGCGGTGGGGTCGGAACAGATGGTGCTACCATTATCGTGATTCGTACAAAAAAAGGCGAGGAGATCTGGCGGAACTTTGAGGGTTCTGGTGAGGTCCAATCTGTGCCAATTGGCGAGAACAAACGGGCGTGGAATATTCTACAACGCTTAGCGCGTCGGCAGAGAGCGCGTGTACCCAGTGGTGCTGACCGAAGTGGGACCGCGGACGGGTTGCCGCAATATCATCCTAAGCAGGCGCTCGATGTTTCCGCGCGGAGGCTCCGTGCGGCCGGCGTTACAGAGGCGGAAAGTGATGAAATGCTACAATCTGCTTATGGAATCGATGAGCGTCCGTTTGAGATTCGCGGCTTCATGGCAGGACAACCAATACCGTGTGACCCTGGTGAAGCTCCGCTAGGTGAAAAGCGCAAACTGCCACCACCACCGTCACCGATGCAGGGCGGCGCGCCTCCGGGATGGTTAGGAGGAAGTTCAGAATAGAGTCAGATCGTAAATAGAGGGATCGATCGCGGCGGTGTTGTTAATGAAATCTAAGAAGCCGGATGAGCTTGACTTAATAGCTCCCAGCATCTCAGTATCTTTTAATCATTGGAGTGTCTGTAATGAAGAACGGTAGTAACCGACGACAATTTTTATTCAAATGTGGCGTTTCAGGTGTCGCAGCAATGGGTGCGCAAACCGTCGCGTTCTCGGCTGATCTGGAGCCGGTTTCGCCAAACGATCCAATGGCTGCGGCACTCGGTTATGTCGAGGACGCAACAACCACCGATGTGGCGAAATTTAGCCGTTACAAAGCGGGCCAAGAGTGCGCAAACTGCCAGCTTTATATGGGTGAAAGCGACAGTGAGGTTGGTGGTTGCCCGCTTTTTGCAGGTAAAACAGTCGCAGCCAAAGGGTGGTGTGCGTCTTGGGTACTTAAGGCTAGCTAGTGTTTTGGTCCGCCCACAATTAGGCGGACTACTACAAAAGGTCTAAATGGTGGCCGCAGCGAAGACCGCCGGTTTTTAAATGTAGTTACTATATTTTAGATTCGGTTTCGAAATTTGAGAATGGTGTTTCGATGCGTTGGATATCGACAATTAGGTCAGATGGCAGATCCGCCGTAATCTGCGAACTGGTACTGGCCAAAACTGTGTCGGCAAGTCCGCCAAAGCGTTTTTCGATCTGAGACGCGATTTGATCATGCCTGCCGATCGCGGCAAAAAGTTGCAAGATATCGTCCGGCACTTCCGCACTAAGTTTGTCCCACTTTCCCTCCTTGGTCATGCGGTTTAATTTCCGACCAAGATCGCCTGCACCATGTGTTTCCAGAACCGGCCAATACGCTGGTGTGGACCCGTAGAACGCAACTCGGTAGCGAGCCCATTCGGTTGCTGCCGCTACGGCCTCATCAGTCACTCCAGTAGCGATAAATCCGCCGCCACTAATTTCAAAGTTTTGTCGTAGTCGTTCTGATTTTCTTAGTCCCGCCTCGAGGCATGGCATTACAGTTTCGGTTAGATATTTACGCGTGCAAAATGGATGGAGACGAACGCCATCGGCAACTTCGCCACTCAGTTTTAGCATCGCAGGGCCGACCGCTGCCAGCGTTACAGCTGGCAGCTTGAGCCCGGATCCTTCGGGCACAAAGTTTGGAATCATAAGTGTAAATTGATAATGTTCCCCTTGGAAGTTGAGTCGTTCCCCGTACTTCCAGCTTCGCCAAATAGCGCGAAGAGCCCCAACGTACTCACGCATCCGCGGAGCAGGGGGACTCCATGGAGCGCTAAACCGCTTTTCATTGTGCGCCTTTATCTGCGTTCCAAGCCCCAAGACAAAACGCCCTCCTGACGCCTCACACAGATCCCAAGTTAAGTTCGCTACAGACATTGGGGATCGCAAAAATGATATCGCGATCCCCGTCGCAAGCTCGACCCGCTCAGTGTTGATGGCCGCAACTCCTAGTGGCATGAAGGGGTCGTGCTGATTCTCAAGGGTTGTAATGCCGTCGTAACCTGCACGCTCAACAGCAATTGCGGCGCTTGGTACTGCGCGTAAATTGTGTTGGGGAATCGTTGTAGTTATACGCATAAGGTGGCCTAGCCCAAAGATAGGATCGTTTGATTGTGACGAGTCAGGTGTCTATTGGCAATCTTCATACGGTCGAGATGCGGCGGCTAATTGCACTTTACAACGTGTGCAGACCTACTAATGAAATTAGAATTTGGACTTCCGTTCGGCTAGTACTATGTGTGCTGTGTCTGGGGTGAACAGCTGTTCTCGTGAATCGATGTATTTCAATATTCTTGCGTATTCGTGCAAACTCGGAACAGCTTTGCTGCTTTCGAGTGCTTGTAATATCTGTTGGCAGGCCTGTTCGATATGGCACTCATTTATACTATCGTCGCCGCCATTGGAACTTCATCCGCTCACTCAGTGTCGGCGGCTAAAAATAGCCGGTATTCGGCCGTGGATTAGCAGGCGTCCCCGCATGCCCAGTGTTTATAGTGTAGTATAATGCTTCTTTAATAAATATAAGTGCAATATACTGCATAGATGGAAAGCAAAGCACCCTCGGTTGAGGAGTTCGACGAGTCGAGTTATCTCCATACCATCGGTCGCCGGGTAAAAAGCCTGCGTGCGCGACGTGGAATGTCACGGCGGATCCTAGCGCAAAACTCTGCTGTTTCGGAGCGATATTTGGCGCAATTGGAGAGCGGTACCGGTAATATTTCGATATTGAGGTTACGCCATATAGCGACGGCGATGGGCGTCCGCATAGAGGATTTGGTGTGTGATCGGGCACCCGAGACCTCAGAACATACCTATCTGCAGCAATACATCCGCAATGCTAAGCGCACTGAGATTCTTCGGTTATACCGAGAGTTATCGAAACCTCGTAACTTTCGACGGTCATCTATCGCTTTGGTAGGGCTACGAGGTGCGGGTAAGAGCACGATTGGTAATAAGCTCGCTGAGAAACTTAACTGGCGGTTCACCGACTTAGTCCGGACGATTGAACAGCGCGCTGGTATGGACGTTAGCGAAATCTTCTCGTTAGGGGGGCAACCCACCTACCGTCGTTTTGAACTGGAATGCTTAGACCAGATCATAGAGCGTACCGACCCCGCAATTATTGAGGTAGGAGGCAGTCTTGTCTCAGAACCGTTGGCTTACGAACGCTTGCTCAGTTCTTGCGTCACGATTTGGTTGCGTGCGACGCCTGAAGATCACATGAATAGGGTGATCGCTCAGGGAGATCAAAGGCCCATGGTCGGAAGCGATCACGCGATGGAAGACTTGAAACGGATACTTAACGAACGAGAAAGTTTGTATGAGCGCGCGCACTACACTATCGACACGAGCCAGGTCAGTATACGAGATGCTATCGATACGTGCTTGAGATTCCCAGCGGTTGACAAAATAGTTAGGCTTGTGTGAGTAGTGAAAACATCGAAACCAGTAAGTCCGATAGTGACACCGGTGAAGTGGTGAAAGTAGATTTTCAGATCTCGGCGGAGAACCATCGCCATTGGCGGGTTAGTTTCGATGGTGCGGTTGCGACCATAGCAATGGATGTATCTGAATCACACAGCCTTTTTCTCGGCTACGATTTGAAACTCAATACCTACGATCTTGGTGTCGATATCGAGTTCTATGACATCTTGCAACGATTACGGTTTGAACACCCGGAAGTAGGTGCGGTGATCATTACCTCGGCTAAGGATCGCATATTTTGCGCCGGTGCGAATATCAATATGTTGAGGCAATCAACCCATGCACATAAAGTCAATTTCTGTAAGTTTACAAACGAAACGCGTAACTCGATAGAAGACGCGACGGAATATTCTGGGATAACGTTTATTTGCGCCATCAACGGGTTGTGTGCTGGCGGCGGTTACGAACTTGCCCTTGCATGTGACTACATACTCATGCTCGATGACAGTGTAACCGCGGTTTCATTACCGGAGCTTCCTCTACTAGGTGTTCTACCTGGAACTGGGGGACTAACGAGACTCGTAGATAAGCGATTCGTTCGTCGTGACCTCGCAGATTCCTTCGTGTGTACCGAAGAAGGAGTTCGCGGCTCTCGAGCCGTTGACTGGAGGTTGGTTGATGAGATTGTTCCGCCTTCGAGATTTTCACAGGCTGTAAGTGAATACGCGCACGCGGCCGCCAACCGGACTGATCGGCCGTGCACTGAGTCTGGGGTCGAATTGACACCACTTTTTAGGATCATAGAGGTCGATGCTATTCGCTATAGATTTGTCGAAATAGAAATTGATCGAACCCAGCGCGTTGCGACGATCATTGTAACCGCGCCAGAAGAGATAGAGCCGCTTGATCTGGCTTCGATAAAAGCGCTTGGTATCGACTTTTGGCCACTCGCGATAGCTCGCGAGCTGGATGACGCAATATTGCATCTAAGGACAAACGAGGATGCGATCGGCATTTGGTTACTCAAGACGCGTGGGGCCAGCATCTACGTTGAGAACATGGATAGGATCCTACTAGAGTATGCCGAGGATTGGTTTATACGCGAAGTATCACTCTTTCTAAAACGTGTCCTGAAACGTCTTGACGTGACATCTCGAACACTGATTGCTGCGGTAGGACCTGGGAGTTGTTTTACGGGAACCTTACTTGAATTGGCACTCGCATGTGATCAAATCTTTATGCTGCGCGGTAAGTATGAAGACGATCCGCGGCCACCACCGA
>Ga0310344_10001581_pt1 | contig 17391 bp, 16 predicted proteins | sample HC15DNA20200_MG_FD_203801 | JGI IMG/M metagenome (GOLD analysis project Ga0310344, IMG submission 203801) | Marine microbial communities from station ALOHA, North Pacific Subtropical Gyre - HC15-DNA-20-200_MG | ecosystem: Environmental > Aquatic > Marine > Oceanic | place: Pacific Ocean: North... | reverse complement strand
AAAAATGCCCATGAGCATCCCACTATTGCCATAAATGGCATTGCCATCCACCAATCTGTAATCATTGATAATCCAACAAATACTATAACTGTCATGCCAATTCCAATCTTAAACTTTGTAATGTTTTTTATCTGAATTTTGTTTGACATTAAATTCATTACAAGAAATGCTGTTAGTGTATTTGCTACATATACGATTGAAACTTGATACAATTCCGCACCGAAATACTCCATCAACATAATTGGTAATATTGTCCATGCTGCAGCTGCTCCAATATGTCGAATCAATAATGATGAAAACAGAAACTTGTTTTTTACAATTATTTTCTTGATAATTCCTTTACCAACAATCTTCACTGTTTGTAATTTTGGTAGTTTCAATGAAATTAAGAAACCTATGATGAAAAATCCACTACTTACTACAAAAATCAATTTTTCATCATTTACAAATCCTGCTGCAACTATTCCTGCAAGCCATCCTAAAGCATGAAATGATATGACTGATGCTACTTTTGATTTGCCTTTTCCAGCCTCATATGCATATGCTAACATTGCTGGAATCATTATTCCTGATGATATTCCTGCACCTATTCTTGCTATCAACAGATATGTTGTATTGTCTGCAAAATAATGTAGCCCGAATGTTAGCGCACATAAAATGAAACCCACTCTTATGAAAAGTAATCTTTTTGCTTTTCTATCTGACATTCGACCAAAATATGTTTCAGTTAAAATTTGTGCAAATGCAAATGCTGCAACAATTATCCCAATCTCAAAAACAGATTCTGTAACTCCGCTTGCTATGATTGGCATAAACACAAACGTGATAGCAATTCCAGAATGTTGGAAGAATGTAGAACCTCTGACTAAATTACTTAAACCTATTTTTTGACTCATACACCAAGTGTATTTTTAGATAATTTGAAACAATCTATGAGAATATTCGAAGAGTGTACTATTTCGCTTTAAATTATAGCCAAAAAAAATCAGAATATGTTTAGTTACCAAAGATTTGCAGAAAGTAAGGCAAAGTTGCTTACAATTGTAATTGTTGGTGTTATTGGTTCGGTATCTATACCAGTTTTACTTCCACATATCTATCATGGAAATCACATTTATCATCTCTTACTACACACAGCAGGAATAATCCTTTCTATATTTTTGACAGTACTTAGTGTAAATTCGTATTATAGATTAAGAACAAAGAAGATGATTATCACATCTATTGCATTTATGACATTTGCCGCTGCTGAAATTGTACAATTGATCAATGCAACAGAGACACATGTCTATAATTTCTTTGAATCACCAGCAGAAATTTCTCATCTTATGATGCTTGGAATGATAGGACTTCTCGCGATAGCTATATTTAGGAAGGATTAAGGAGAAAAAAAATGTTATCGCGTGAAGAAATGATATTTTCTGAGATTAAAAGTAATCCAGGAATAAGATTTCGTGAACTTATGAAGCATCTTGGTATCACAAATGGTGTAATGAGCTATTATTTGCGAAAACTTGAACAAAAAGAATCTGTATGGATAGAAAGAACCCCAAGAGTCACCAGATTCTACTCCTCTGACTTGTCAGAAGAAGAAGCAAAACTTGTAAAGCGTTTAAGGCAGGAAACACCAAAAAAAATTCTTGTCGCACTCATTGAAAATGACCAACTAACATTTCAAGAATTGGTTGCAAAAATTCACAAATCACCTTCAACAACATCATTTTATCTTACTCAGTTAGTTCAGGAGAATATTATAGCCACTTCAAAGTCAGACTTTGTTAAAGTTTATTTCAACGTTGAAAAGAAAAGAATTGCAAATCTTATTGAAGAATACCATCCCGATATCATAGAACAGGCATCAGATAATCTATCTGATATAATATCATCACTCTAAATCAGATCTTCATTTTTTAGAATATCAGTAATTTGCTTTAGCATTCTAGCAGATGCGCCCCAGATGAGATTTTTTTCAAATGTATATGTATACATCTCTTGTATGGAATTGTGTTTTGGATCTAAATCATTTTCAAGCGTTCCTAAAAATGGTAAAAGTGGAATATGAAGGAACGATTCTACCTCAGAATTTGGAACAAGATGTCCTATACTATCTAACATGCAGATAAATGGAACAATTGTAAATCCTGAATTCAGAGTTATCACTTGTTTCAGCTGACCAACTATATCACTTCTTGAAATTTCTAGTCCTGTTTCTTCTTTTGTTTCACGTAATGCTGTATCAAGCAGATCACCATCAATTTCTGATATCTTTCCACCGGGAAATGAGATTTCACCTCCGTGCTGTGTCAGAGTAATTGGCTTTTTGGTCATTAGAATTTCTGGTTTATCACCATAAATTATTATTAAAACTGAAGCAAGTTTATTTTTTCCATCATTCAAAATTTTAGGATTGACTTCGTTTGTTAATACAGTTTGAATTTTTTCACGAATCACAATTTGGTATAGAACAAGTTTGTTATTGAGTTTGTCTTTTTTGAAATGAAGATACTAGCAATTACTCCAATAAGCAAAATAATCATCACAATATGACCAAATTCGGGTACAACGTAACTACCGAAAATTTCAATTTTTTCGGTTCCAGCACTAAATGGAATTATTATGGTTTTTCCAGTATCATAAGTGAATTCATCTGTTAACTGGAGTGTTTCTACACTATCATCAGAATTTCCAGGCATGTAATTTAGCGCAATATATTCATCATTTTCAAAAGGCCTAATGAGAAATTCATTCATTTTTATCATAATTTCTCCATCAGTCTCTGTATCAAGCATTATCAATAATGATGCATCATTTGGCTTGGCAAGAATTTGTTTTACTTCGCCACCTCTAATTTCATAATAAACCAATTCTGTCAACTCAATCTCATCAGGTACAGGCATTGTTCCATCATTTTGCATGAATCCTGAAATTTTGACGTTGCCTTGAAATCCTTGTGGAACTTCAAAATAGAGATGCCAGTTTCCCATTTCATCTACGCTTTGGAGTGTTTCAACGCTCTCGGTGAATTGTATTTTTGGATCCTTAGAACTTGCACCGTCACCAAATTTTTCACCATCTAGTAGTACTTCATAATCTTCATGTATAGAGTTTGTTGGAAATTCAAAACTTCCAACCATAGGAATCTGGAAACCATTCAAAGAATACATAGTGAGGTCTTTTCCATCAGAACTAAACTCACCATCTTTGAACCATGCATTAGCTGTATATCTAAAAGTGAATTCTTCATCTCCCTTTTTTACTGTAAGGGGCATTATTGAATCGTCACCAAATGCGAAGCAACTGTAGTAATCAACTTTATCTACAATTTCAGGGGACGCCATTAATTTAAAATCAAAAACATCACCTGGATTCATTTGTTCAAAAATTTTGGAAGATGCCACATCAATTATGATATCATTCTTATCCTTGATTAATGCATAAATTCTAAATTTCTCAAATACACTATCCCCACCATTTCGAATTTTACCAGTAAGACTTCCATCATCATGAATAATTAATGTCTCATCATAAATGATATAACCACCTGAAAAAGTATTTTCAGATTTTTTGTATGAGATTAATGGTTCTTTTAAAATTGGATTTGCACTTTTTACTTCAGGAATTTGAACTTTCATTGGAAGCATGTTGTCAGGCATTATTGTTGACAGTTCATACTTTTCAACTATTTTTGAATCACCATCCTGAACAGTTATTGTGACTGTTGGAATTATCGGGTAGTATTCTTTGTTTTTTATTCCAGCAAAGATCGTATATGTTTCAGTTTCATCATAAAATCCAATAAATTCATGCTCAGGTATGTACACCTCACCATACATTCCCGCATGGGCAATTTGAGGAACTAGAATTGAAAATAATGCAAAGCCACCAATTAGAAAAAGTAATTCTTTCATAAACTCACTAGTCTCAATTTAGTTAAAAACCTAATCAGCTCTATAGATTCTATAGTTGTGTTATATGGTACAAGTATAAAATACCAAACCAGCTTAATATTATCTTGAGGCGCAAATCCGTTTATGAAACAGAATATTTCTAGCTATGCCCAGTATCAATCAACTGATGAACAAATTCAGGGTTTAACTGAACAGTCGAAGAAATATTCTGAAATTATACGCGGTGTTCTGGATGAGGTTGAAAAGGTTATTGTAGGTCAAGAAAAAATCGTAAGCAAAATTGTAATTGCAATGATGGCTGATGGACATGTCCTTTTAGAAGGAGTTCCAGGTTTAGCAAAAACTAGAATGGTTAGTACATTAGCGGATACAATCAATGCTGACTTTTGCCGTATTCAGTTTACACCAGATTTACTTCCTGCGGATATCATAGGAACAAAAATTTATGATAACAAAAAAAATTCTTTTGTAACTGAAAAAGGACCAATTTTTAGTAATCTCATATTAACAGATGAGATAAATCGGGCACCACCAAAAGTTCAATCTGCATTACTTGAATCAATGCAAGAAAGGCAAGTTAGTATTCATGGCGACACATTCAAACTAGAAAAACCATTTTTGGTTTTGGCTACACAAAACCCAATTGAAAGTGAGGGAACATACAGACTTCCTGAAGCACAAGTTGACAGATTTGCATTAAAGTTGATAATAGATTATCCATCAAAAAATAATGAGAAAATAATAATACAACGAAATACACAGGAGATAAAACCATCTGCAAAAAAAGTTATTTCAAAAAACGATATTGTTGAAATTCAGAAATTTGTACAGAGAATTTATGCTGATGAAAAGATAGAAGAATATGTTGCAAGCATAGTAGACGCAACACGTAATCCAAATGAATATGGAGTTGATCTTGAAGGTATAATAGAATATGGAGCATCACCAAGAGCATCTATATGGCTTATAATGACTGGAAAGGCAACTGCACTTCTAAATGGACGTGGATTTGTAATACCTGAAGATATCAAAGCAGTTGCACATGATGTTTTACGCCATAGAATATCATTAACATTTGAGGCTGAAGCTGAAGGGAGTAATACTGACATGATAATTGATAAAATTTTAGAAAATGTCAGAGCACCATAGATTTCAATTGTCTGACATCAAAGAACTTCTAAAAACTGTAAAAGAATTAGAAATAAAGACAAAAGGACTAGTAGATGGTGTTGTATCTGGCAGTTACAAATCAAAAATTCGTGGTCGTGGTATAGAATTTTCGGAAGTCCGTGAGTATACTATGGGCGATGATATACGAAGAATTGACTGGAACGTAACTGCACGTACAAAAAAACTTCATGTGAAAGAATTCGTTGAAGAAAGAGATCTGTATGTATATGTCCTCTTTGACTATTCTGCAAGTAATGAATTTGGTTTTCAGAAAAGTAAAAAATCATTAGGTTCAGAAGTTGCAGCATCAATTATTTTTTCAGCTATGAAAAATAATGATAATATTGGATTAGGAATATTTACAGATAAATTAGAACGATTCATTCCTGCTAAAAAAGGACGCAAACATAGCCTTAAGCTACTGAGAGAACTAATAATCCATCAGCCAGAAAGCAAACAAACTGACATTAACAATTCACTGTCTCAAGTTCACAATATTCTCAAACAACATTCTGTCATATTTGTGATATCTGACTATATCTCATCATCATTTTTGAAACCTCTAAAATTTCTAAAAAGCAGACATGATATTATTCTTGTAAATCTTTCTGACATACGTGAAGTCGAGATTCCAAATATCGGATACGTAATGCTCGAAGATATAGAAACAGGAGAACAAACAATGGTTAATACATCTAATGAAGCATTTCAAAAAGATTTTCAAAGCAATGTACAACATGAATCAGAAATAATTTCAAAAGAAATACGAAATTTGAAAGTAGAAATGATTGGTGTTTCAGATAAGGAACCATTTGAACTAACACTCAGGAAATTTTTTAACCGCCGAATGAGGTATAGGTGAACGATATGGAATTTGGATATTCATATGTCTTGATTTGCCTGTTGTTACTGCCTGGATTTTACTATCTCTATAGACATTATACAAAAACCAAAAAAACAGATTCGCTTAAGTTTAGTAATTTACAATTAATAAAAAAATCAGTAAAGACTGGATTTCAATATAGAAAACATTTACCATTTATACTAATTATATGTGCAGTTGGATTCATCATAGTCGGTTTAGCAGATCCTAGACTCCAATTAGAAAATGTACATGAAGGTGTTAACGTTGTTTTGGTATTAGATGGTTCAGGTAGTATGCGTGCAGATGACTACCAGCCAACTAGACTAGAAGCAGCTAAAAGAGCTGCAACAATTCTAATAGACAGTCTAGAACCAAATGATCATGCAGGAGTAGTACTTTTTGAATCTGGTGCGACTACAGTTTCATACCTTACTCCATTTAAGACCAAGACTTTAGATGACATAAATGCAATTCGCCAGAGGGATGGTGCTACCGCAATAGGTGATGGTCTTGTTTTAGGTGTTGATATGGCAAATTCTATACCTAACAAGAAAAAAGTTGTTATTCTACTTAGTGATGGTGATCATAATGCTGGAGTAGTATCGCCTGATCAGGCAATACAGTATGCAAAGCAAAAGAAGATTCAAATCCATACAATAGGTATGGGTTCTGAAGAACCAGTTTTTCTTGGCACAAATATTTATGGTAATCCATTTTTTGCAGAACTAAATGAAGAGGAATTAATTCGTATTGCGAATTCAGCAGACGGTAAGTACTACAAGTCAGTAGACAATACCAGTCTGGATGATATTTTTAGTCAGATTAGTAGTGAAATTGATCGAGAGGAAGAACAAGTTAGCATAAAGGATTGGATGTTTATTGCATCAGGGATTTTACTCGCAACTAATATCTACATTATATACGGTAAGTACAAAATAGTAGTATAGTGATATCTAGCAATCTTTTTGTAATTTGTATTTGTTCAGCACTTCTAACTACAACAGGTTTGCAACATGCTGATGCAGGAGGTGGAGTTCCGGTTTTGATGTCAGACGAATTCCTAAACATAGAATCTGGATTTATCCTACCTCTGAATTCTAATTCAATCTTCATGCAGCATCAAATCGCCAATAATTATGGAAGCCCAGTCACAGTCACAGTTTCTAGTTATCTAAGTGCCGACGCTGATCTAGTTGATTTAGTCTGTGATCCTATGACAATTTATCCACAGCAGGTTATGTTAATTCCATATCAACCATTGAACTTGGATGATTTGAATCGTTATACAATGCTTCAAGCGTCTATTGATTTCAAAAATCCAGATAATAATGATGATGAAGAAATTTACATTAAGAAATATGAATTACTACTTGATGATGGTGCAAACACCAATTTTTCCCAATCTATTGATTTTGTATGTGATGAAATAAGTATCATTGCAAATCCAAAATATGAGAGAGTTGCTGAATTACAGGAATTACGCATGCAATCACAAAGTCAACAACAAGGCAGTCAACAATCTGGAGATCAGCAATCTCAACAACAATCTCAACAACAATCTCAACAACAATCTCAACAACAATCTCAACAACAATTGCAACAGCAAACTCAGTTACTTCAAGATGCTCAGCAACTCTTACAAAACTATCAGCAAGCTGCAGGATATCCAGATTCAGCATTAATGCCAAACCAGGGGCCTAACTTAGTTGATCAAAATACTGCTGGTTTGAGAGAAGAAATAATGAATGAGATTATGAAAAACGAAGAAATACTACAAAAGTTACAACAGAATAAAGATTTTCAATTATATGATACACAGTTATCAAATGAAGGACTAATTCAACAAGAACCAATATTTACTACAATTGAAGATGATGACATAGAGATAGATGTTCCATATGAAAATGATGATGAAAGTTCAAAAATTATTGCAAGTTATGTTAATGGTGAGATTACAAATGTTGAGATAGTAAAACATGAAGCAGAAGTATCATTAGATTATCTGTGGATAATTCTTGTCATATCGTTACTTGTTGTACTGGGAATAATACTTTTGAAAAAATTTACTAGTAAGAAAAACAAAACCATTCACCCACACGTTCAACAAATTACTGTAGATAATCAGCCAATAACTAACTATGTTGATACTACAAACGAAATATTATCAGATGCAAAAACATTGTATAATCAGAAAATGTACAAAGATGCTCATGAGAAATTTGGTTATGCCATTAGATTTTATTATTCACATCAATTTGGTCTTGACAAAGAGCTTACTAGCATTGAAACTCTTCAAATCATAAGAAAAAACAAAATCAAAGACTTTGACTCGATACTAGATTATCTTAATCTATGTGGAATGATAGAGTTTGCTAAGCAGGAATCTGATGAAAAAACGTTCTTTTACTCTATTAATGAGTTCAGTAAAATAATTCAAAAATAGAGAAGTTTTAATCGAGTTATCAAACAAGTGTGATATGGCGATAAGATACGAGATTAATCCACCAAAGATATCTGATAATACCGAGAGACTTGAGATACTTAATTCAAGAATTAAACAAGTCAGTGATGTATGTGATGGGATACATCTAACTGATTCCGTATTAGGAATTGAGAGAATATCACCTATCATAATTGCTACAGAATCAAAACAGCAAATACCAGAACTTACTATCACCATAAGTTTGCGTGTAATAGACAAAACATTAGAGCAAATTTCTGATATTACTAAGGCATCTATTGAAGCAAATCTTGATGGTATACTAGTTCTAATGGGTGATCCTTCAAAAAATTCTGACCATAATTCAGGTATAATTCCAAGTCGAGCCGTTGAACATCTAAATGATTTAGAATATCACAAGCAAACTGAAATTTTTCTTTCACTTCCAAGCAAACCAGACTTTGAGAAAATTTCTAAAAAAGTTAATGCCAAGCCAACAGGTTTTGTAACACAAGTAATACACAATGTATCACAAGCACAAAGAATTTCAGATTATTTATCACCAAAAGGCTTTAAGATTATCCCATGCATACTTTTTCCATCCGAAAAAAATTCACACTCGGCAGAATTTCTTAATCTTGATTGGTCAAATTATAAGGATAACTTCTCTGATTTTATATTAAAGATAGAAGAAATTACAGGTGATGTTCTATTAACGTCACCGAATGATTTTAAAGGAGCGCTAGAGTTTCTAACAAGATTACAAAATTGACAAAAGAGACTTTTTCAGATGCATTGGAAAAACGGGTTTTATTATTTGATGGCGCAATGGGAACAGAAATCCAAAAACTAAATCCTAAATCAGAAGACTTTCCAGATGGCAAAGATGGATTCAATGATGGATTATCTACTACTAGACCAGACTGGATTAAAGAAATACATAGAAAGTATCTTCTTGCAGGTGCAGATTGTATAGAAACAAACACTTTTGGTTCTAATAAAATTAAATTGGATGAATATGGTTTCGGCTCTCAAACTATAGAACTTAACCAGAAAAATGCAGAACTCGCAAGAAGTGTATGTGATGAATTTACTGATAGACAGAGGTTTGTTATAGGCTCAATGGGCCCTACAGGATATCTTCCTAGTTCTAATGATGCAGATCTTGGACAAAAAACACTTCCTGAGATACGTGAAGCCTTTGAACTACAGGCAGAAGGATTGATTCAAGGAACTGTTGATGCGTTACTTATTGAGACGAGTCAGGATATACTTGAAGTCAAATTAGCAATTGAAGCATCGCATATGGCAATGGAAAAAACTGGAAAAAAAGTGACACTGATCTCAAACGTCACCTTAGATCAATATGGAAAAATGCTTCTTGGAACAAACGTTCAGTCTGCATATACAACAATCTCTGAGATGGGAATTGATATTTTTGGTCTAAATTGCTCTACGGGTCCAATTGAAATGGAACCAAGTATTCAATGGTTAAATGATCAAAAACACAAGCCTATATTGGTAGTCCCAAATGCTGGAATGCCAGAAAACGAGGGTGGTCAAGCAGTTTATAAGATGACTCCAGAAAAAATGGCTACAGCGTTAGATTCATTCATCAAAGAATATCCTCAAATTAACATAATTGGTGGTTGTTGTGGCACAAATTCTGACCATATTATGCAACTAAGAAAAATTATTGACCAACAAAAGAAAGATTGATGAGATAAGTATTTAGAAAAAATTTTACTTAAAATACACATGAAGGCTAGAGTTAGCTCTGCAATAAAATCGGTTGACCTTAAACAGGAAGTTGGACCTCTAATCATTGGTGAACGATTAAACACACAGGGCTCTAAGAAGGCAAAACAGTTGGTTCTAAGTGATGACTTTGATGGTTTAGTTGATCTTGCAAGAAATCAAGTAGAGGACGGTGCACATTGTATTGATGTGTGTGTTGCAACTACGGAACGATCTGATGAAAAACAATTCATGTTAAAACTAGTCAAAAGTTTGAGCCTGGAAATAGATGCACCACTTGTTATAGATTCTACAGATCCTGATGTAATTGAATCTGCTATTCAACAAATTCCAGGTAAACCAATCATAAATTCTATTAACCTAGAGGGTGATGGAAGTCGTTTCAAAAAACTAGCTCCGTTGATGGCGAAATACGGTGTTCCTGCAATTGCACTATGTATTGGTCCTGATGGAATGGCAAAAACCCCAATACAGAAAGTTGAGACTGCAGAACTATTGTATGAATCAGGAAAAAAATATGGTCTACGACCAGAACACTTCATCTTTGATGTTCTAACTTTCACATTGGCAACTGGTGAAGAAGAATTTCGTGATGCAGGAAAAAACACACTGGATGGAATTAAACTAGTTAAAGAAAGATTTCCAACTTCATTTACCACTTTAGGTCTAAGTAATATTAGCTTCGGCCTAGTTCCACAAGCAAGACGTGCATTAAATTCTGTATTCTTGTACCACGCTGTACAAAATGGTCTTGATAGTGCAATTGTAAATGCACGTGAAATCACTCCATACACTGAAATTGATGAAAAAGAAAAGAAAATAGTTGAGGACCTGATCTTCAATAGAAACCCAAATGCACTTTCTGAATTAATCACGTATTTTGAAAATGTCACAAAAGATTCGGCATCGAAAACAAAAAAAATTGATGTTGATCCATTATGGCCAGCAGGAAAACGTGCAAATTTCAGAATCATAAATCGTCTAAAAGAAGGAATAGAAAATGATGTTGTATCTGCAATTGCAGAAAAGCTATCAAATGACGATTTAGTGGAAGAAAATAATGGTATTCTATCAATTAATGCTGGAAAGGAAGTCACTCATCAGGGTGCAATTCAAACATTAAATGATGATTTACTACCCGCTATGAAGATTGTAGGAGATAAGTTTGGCGCTGGTGAATTAATACTTCCATTTGTTCTTAAATCTGCAGAATGTATGAAGGCTGCAGTAAAAGAATTAGAAAAATATCTCTTAAAAGAAGAGGGTACAAGCAAAGGAACACTTGTCTTAGGTACTGTATATGGTGATGTTCATGATATAGGAAAAAATCTTGTAAAGACAATTTTTGAAAATAATGGATATACAGTTCACGATCTAGGTAAACAGGTTCCACTCCAAAAGTTTGTCGAAAAAATAAATGAAGTTAAACCGGATGCTGTAGGTTTATCGGCATTACTAGTTTCCACTTCAAAACAAATGCAATTCTTTGTTGAACATGCTAGAAAAACTGATGTTAACGTACCAATTCTTTGTGGTGGTGCTGCAATAAACAGTAATTACATTAATCGTATTGCAAAACATGATGGAATTTATGAATCTGGAATGTTTTACTGTGGAACCATGTTTGATGGTTTGAAAACAATGGACAAGATTGTTTCAGAAGAAAAAGATGATTTCATTAGTGATTGGAAAGAAAAACTGTCAAAATGGGAAGAAAATGTGTCTGATAAAATTGAACCTGGAGATTTACCACATAGTGGTGTAAAACCAGTATCTCCTCCAACCCCAACAAAACTTGATTCGGTCACTAGGTTAACAACTAAAGATTTTGATCTAAATAAAATTTGGCTACATCTTAATAAAAAATCACTCTTCAAATTATCTTGGGGTATTAGAGGAAATTCACAAACCGATTCAATAGATGATCCTGAAAAACTTCTTGAGGAGTGGAAACAACGTGTAATTGACGAAAATCTCTTTGAACCGCAAGCAGTTTATGGCTATTTTAGATGTCATAATCGTAAGGACAAATTAGTTGTTGAAAGCCATGATGGTCAAGAAATTATTTTTGATTTTCCACGTTCTGCAAAAACTAAGCATCTCTGTTTGACAGATTATTTTGCGGAAAATGATATTGTTGCATTTCAATCAGTGACTGTTGGAACAAAGACTGCGCAATTGATTGAAAAATGGGATAAAGAGGATAAGTATACCGATGCATATTATTTACACGGACTTGCCGTTGAAACTGCAGAGGCTATGGCAGAATGGGTTAATCAGAAAATAAAAACAGAATTAGGTATCACTGAAAAAGGTGGATTAAGATATAGTTGGGGATATCCAAGCTGCCCTGACACCACTCAACATCATCTGGTTTGGAAACTAATACATGGTGAAAAATCAGGTATGGAATTAACAGAATCAGGTCAAATAATTCCAGAACAGTCAACTGCTGCTATTGTAATTCATCATCCCGACGCGGAATATTTTGTATTATAGACAAAAATCCAGTTTGATTTAAAAAGAGGCTTTAATGCCTGAACATTTATGGCAACTCGCAAAAGTTCAGCAAGAAAAATTAGGTTAATCAAAAAAACAAAGCAAGCCTCAGCAGTTCCTGCTTGGGTTATTCTCAAGACAAAGAGAGCAGTAAGAACTAACCCTAAGGCTAGACAATGGCGAACAACTGACGTAGAGGTTGGATAATTGTCTCAAGAACTTGAACGTGTATATACAATACCATTAGGTAAGGTACTACTTAGCCCTAATACACATAGAGCTGTCCGCGCTATCAATATGATAAAAGAATTTGCTAGGCATCATATGAAGACCTATACTGTAAAAATTGATGAGGAAGTAAGCCATATTATTTGGGCACGTGGTGTACGTAGTCCACCACGAAAGATTCGAGTTCGCATGACAAAGACTGAAGAAGGATTCATTCTGGTCACCCCATATCAGGATGAGGTTGAATTAGATGAGATGCCAGAAAAGGAGTCTACACCGGAAGTCAAAGGAAATGTTGAACCAGAAAAGGCTGAAGAGGTAATTGAAGTTAATGTTGGTGAAAAACTTGATGAAGAAGGTAAACCTCTGACAGAAGAGAAACCAAAAGCTAAAGCTGCACCAAAGAAAGAAGAGAAACCAAAAGCTAAAGCTGCACCAAAGAAAGAAGAGAAACCAAAAGCTAAAGCTGCACCAAAGAAAGAAGAGAAACCAAAAGCTAAAGCTGCACCAAAGAAAGAAGATAAACCAAAAACTAAAAAGAAATCTGAATAATTATTCTAATTGTGGAATATCCAACTGACAATCAATACTACACTCAGGTTCATCCCAATCAATTGTTTTTTCCTTTGAGATCATACAAAGTGGGTCATATTTGTCAAAGTGTGTTTCACCTTTGATTGTACTAAGCATTACAACATTTGTATTTTCAGATGATGTCATATCAACATGTGTGTTATCATCGTCAAATACTCCATCAACTATATTAGAAATAGAGTTGAGAACTCCAACCGGAATTTTACTACCACCATACACGTATAGCATTGAACGTTTTATGCTATCTGGTGCGGCATCCTCGTAAAGCATTCGCATTGAATCTTTTAATGATGTTTCAATGTCAACAACATTTTTGCTGGTCGATAAAATGTTAGCATCATCAGGAAGTGGAGATGATTTTATTGATGTAATAAGGCATTGTATTGCTTTATTTGTAATATCATAACATGTTTCTGGAGTAAGATCTGGATTACTATCAAGTAATGCATCATTATCTATTATAATTGCACAGTCTGAATTTGTTCTAAGTCTTTTTAGCGATACACCAGATTGGAAAATTCTATCTTTTTCAAATTTAAATGGCATAATTGCAAATGACAATACATTTTTGTTTTGCTCTTTACAAATTGAAGAAACAGTTGGTGATAGTGCAGCACCAGATTTTCCAGCTAGGTTTGCCATAATTATAACAGTATTGTATCTGGAGATGTATTGAGAAATTTGTTCATGGTAATCAAGCGCACATCCTCTAATTAGCTGCACTGATGGATTGATTATCGACTTTGTAGAAATTTCAATAGAGTTACTTGTCTGAAGATCTTTCTTATCGTTGCTGATACACATACAATCGATACCTAGTGATTTGTCTACTTCGATTGCTAGTCTTGAGCCTGCGCCACCAAGCCCAATTATGAGTATAGGCTCAGTTACTTCAAAAGTCATGTACAATATCACAAATTCCGATAAAAAACTCTTTACTTAGTTTTGATTAGAATTCCGATCTAAAATTTTTAGCTCAAAATTTTACCGATTAAGCCATGTGTTGTTGCATCTGTAATTCTCACTGATGAAATTTGTCCAATTTTTGGTCGTTCATTAACAAAGATTGGTTTGTAGGCAAAGTTTCTACCCCTAACCTGTTCCTCATACTCTTCGTCAAACATCACTTGTCCTTCCCAACCTATCCAACTCTGATTGATTTCTTTAGATATTTTGGAAATACGCTCATATGCAATCTTACTTCTTTTCTTTACTTCTGAAACATCAATCTGAACCATTTCCGCAGCATCGGTGCCTGGTCTTTGACTATATCTTGAAAGATTAACAATGTCTGGTCTAGTTTCTTCCAATAAATTCAAAGTCATGTTAAAATCGTCTTCTGTTTCTGTTGGAAATCCAACTATAATATCAGTCGAAATTGAAAAGTTTGGAAATTTATTCCTAAATTTTTCCACTGTATCTCTAAAAGTTTTGGCGGTATGACCACGTTTCATGTCATTTAGAACTTTGTCACTTCCACTTTGAACAGGTATATGTAGGAATTTGAAGATCTTGTTACTCTCAAACGATTTTAGTAGTTCATTTCTAATCCTTGGCATATACATTGGATTCATCATACCAACACGAATAAAGAATTTTTCAGGTATATCGGATACAGAATTTATCATCTCTGGTAAATTAGTATCTATATCAAATCCATAACAACCATTATCAGTTGATGTAAGCCAAATCTCACTACAGCCATCTGAAAGTTCGGTGTTAACCTGCCTTACAATATCTCCAATTCTATAACTCTGTAAATCACCTTTTGCTAATTTGGTCTGGCAGAATGTACATTCACTCATACATCCACTTGCAATCTCTACTATTCCAATAGCTGGATTTAGTCGTATTTTTGGTAATCCAACTTTTCTAATGTCTGAATCCTGCAATTCAACTACTTTTTTTCCATCAAGTGTTGATCTAATTACTTCCAGTGTTTTGCCAATAGAGTTTGGACCCAATAAACTAGCATTTTCTGCAAATTTTTCAACTGTTTTCTGTTCAGCTTTTGGCAGACAGCCTGCAACTACGAGTGGTTTTGAATTTGATTCTTTGATTCTGTGTACCATTTTATTTGCAGTGGCATCTTTCACAGAACAAGTCACTATGAGATTTAGATCAGAATCATGTGAACTTTCTGCTAGTGTATGACCACCATTAAGTATCAACCCAGAAATCATTTCTGAATCTGAAAAGCTAGCAGAGCATCCATATGCCTCCACCCAAATTTTTGCCATGTTATCCTAATAGTGAATTTACTTCCTTATTTGTGAGTAACTTTTTGGATATAACTAATTCTCGAATTGTTTTACCTGATTTGAGGGATTCTTTGAAGAGTTCAGCAGATTTTAGATATCCAATTTTTGGTGCAAGTAGTGTCACTATGACTGGACTATTTTCAATGTTTTGCCGAAGTTTTGTTTGATTTGCTGTAAGTCCATCTATTAGATTATCTGAAAATACTGGTATGAAATTTGTTAACATGTCAGTTGAATCTAAAACTGCTTTAAGCATTACAGGAAGCATTACATTAAGTTCAAACTGTCCTGCATGAGCAGAGAATGAAACAGTTGTGTCATTTCCAAGTACACTAAAGCAAATCATGTTCATACATTCTGCAAGTGATGGGTTTACTTTACCTGGCATGATTGATGAACCTGCATGCACTGCAGGTATTCCAATCTCTGATAATCCTGCAACTGGACCAGACGCCATAAGTCTAATATCACTTGAAATTTTTCCAAGCTCTATTGCAAAGTTCTTTAATGCTGATGAAGCATTAACAACTGGAAATTTACTTTGTAATGCATATTGCATATCTTTTTGAGGTTGCAATGAAAGCTTTGAAATTTTTCCAAGTTCTGTTATGACAATTTTTCTATAACCTCTTGGGGTATTCGCACCAGTTCCTACTGCAGTACCACCAAGTGCAATGCTTTGTAATTGTTTTTGTGATGAAATGATTTGATCACGTGTATTTGAAAGGGATGTCACATATGCGGTAAATTCACTACCAAGTGTCACTGGAAGTGCATCCATCAAGTGTGTTCTCCCAATTTTTTTATACTTGGAAAACTTCTTTGCTTTTTTATCAAGTGCTTTTATCAGTTTATCAATTATTGGAATAAGATCTTTTAATGCAAAAAGAATTGACATATGCATTGCAGTTGGATATGTGTCATTACTTGATTGTGACATGTTTACATGATCATTTGGATGAAGAAACTTATACTGTCCCTGTTTTTTTCCTAAAACTTTGAGTGCAACGTTTGCTATCACTTCGTTCACATTCATGTTGAATGCAGTACCTGCACCAGAGTTTATCATGTCTACAACAAATTGATCATGGTATTTTCCCGCAAGGATTCTATCACATGCATTAACAATTGCAGTTCCTTGTTTTTTGCTAATTGCTTTTGCTTTCATGTTTGCAATTGCAGCAGATCGTTTGATCATCACAAATGACTTTATGAGATTTGGGTGTCCAGTTTGATTGGTGACATGATATTGTTTTATTGCCCTAGCAGTAAATGGACCATAAAATGCATCAGATGGTATTTTGATTGATCCAAGTGAATCTTGGTCAGTTCTCAACTTCACGTATAGTTTAAGTGATTCACCAATAAAAATTGAATTTATTTTTAAATCTTATCCTTTTAGATCAAGTATTTCTATCGATCTAATTATAGTACTAGAATCAAAATCCAGTTAGTATTATATACTCTAGTTTAATCATCGAATAACAATGAATAGACGTTATTCAACAATAATGACCGTAACTGCAGTAGCAGTTATGGCTGGCGCACTATTCGGACAAAGCTTTACAGCCAACTCATCCGATGTATATTCATCTGACTACAAAGTCGATGCTTATGCAGCAATAGATAGAATGGGTGGCTTACAGCTAGTAATGCCTGAGGCTTATG
>Ga0310344_10001580_pt1 | contig 17394 bp, 33 predicted proteins | sample HC15DNA20200_MG_FD_203801 | JGI IMG/M metagenome (GOLD analysis project Ga0310344, IMG submission 203801) | Marine microbial communities from station ALOHA, North Pacific Subtropical Gyre - HC15-DNA-20-200_MG | ecosystem: Environmental > Aquatic > Marine > Oceanic | place: Pacific Ocean: North... | reverse complement strand
TTCACGGGCCTGATGTACGTATAAGTTTTGAACCACGTATAGAACATGATTTAGCAAAAAGTATGGTCACAATAGTTTATAATAGTAGCCCGGCAGTGGCCAGCGTAATAGAAGGAGTACCAGTAATCGTGGAAGATCCAGTATCTAGTCAAGTATCTGAAGTATGTCACCGCAAGTTAGCTGACATAAATGATTTACAACCATTTAATAGAGACCAATGGATTAAAAATATTGCACAATGCCATTGGAGTTTTGCAGATTTAACATCAGGAGAAGCATGGAACCATATGCGAAAGTTTTTATAAAATGGCTATGTCCCCGGCAGAATTTGACCGAGAGCTGGCAAATAGGATATGGTGGATGATAAAGGGCAAAGCAATACCTGATCACTATACAGATGAAGATTGTAAAGCAATAGTAAAACGTTATTGGCACAGAGCAATGGAACAAGGAAATGGATAAATGAAAATATTAAAAATTATAATGTGGCCATTTATAATGGTAAAGAATATATTAGATGGTAATTACTGGGCAGAAAAAATTGGTAATAAAACTGGTGCATATGATAAAGCACATAATAGTAAACTTGCACAATGGTCGCGTAGCCTTACAGGATGGAAATGGTGGGCATGGCAAATAGGTGGTGGTTTAATATTTGTTGTTGTAATAGAGATGTTATTAAATTTTATAGGCCTTAGTATGTTGCCTTGGAGATGGTAATGAAAATTATTGAGAATTGGTTAGAACCAGAGTTAATAGAGTATCTGCATGAACAATTTTTGTATAATACTCCGCATTATTATACTGAACGCTCAAGTACTGATACATTATTTTATTCTCATGATTTTAATAGTCGCGATCTTTTACTTGGACATTTAGAACTTAAACTTAGAACAAATTATCTTACACCAGCTCATGAAATTAATAGAATATTTTTTAATGTACAGCATCCTGGGATGAATGGATCTTTTCATGTAGATTCTAACCAAGATGATAGTGTAACTGCTATTTTAAATCTTAGCCCTGAGGATGAAGGCGGAGATTTTGTTTATTTAGAGAATGATATAGAAAAAAGAATAAAATATAAACGCAATAATTTAATATTGCTTAATAGTACTATGCCACATTACGGCGAAGCATTTAAAAAGGATCCAAGACTTACATTGGTGTTTCATACTTATGTCAGACATTAAATTTGTAACTACATTTCATAATCCAGGAATGGTGGAATACGGGCAACGCTTTATTGATAGCTTTGCAGAGCGTGTTGATAAAAATATACATTTAGTTGTATATGCAGAAGACTGTTGGCCTGATAATCCGGATCCTTTACAAATTATTATTAAAGATCAAAAAGAAGTACCAAAGCTAATAGCATTTAAAGAACGTTGGAAAGACGTTCCTAAAGCAAATGGAAAATGTCCTTGGCCTGAAAGACGACCCCGTGATCATCATAAAGAATTTAAATGGCACGCCGTAAGGTTTGCTAATAAAACGTATACAGTATTTCAAGAAGCACTAGATCCAACTATTAATTGGTTAGTATGGATTGACGCAGATACATTTGTGCATAGTGATTGGAGTTATGAGCAAATTAAAAATTTACTACCTAGAGATAAATGGATAACTTATGTAGGTAGAGGTATAGGATCACAAACCTGGCCTGAGTGCGGATTTTATGGATTAAATGTTAAAGACAGAATGTGTAAACAATTTTTAACAGAGTTTGAAAGATATTATGAAGATGCTGACAATGGTATCTTTACACTAGATGAATGGCATGATTCATTTGTTTTCGGTCATATACTAAATCAAATGAAAGCAAAATATCCTAATGTATTAGATTATAGTGCTAACATTTATAATAATACAGCAAAGACTGGGGGTGGCGGTCATCCTCTAATTAATTCTGTTTTAGGAACATGGCTCGATCATATGAAAGGTGTTCGTAAGTCAGAAGGTAGTAGTAGAAAAAAAGATCTTCTAGTACCTAGAAATGAGAAGTACTGGAATGAAGTTTAGTTTATGGACAAACTATGGTGCAAAAAATAGTAAACCTGTTTTTGATAGTTTTGCTAGTGGTGTTCGTATTGCCGGCCACTCTGTTACTTACAATGAGTTTAGTGGTGACGTGGGTGTTATTTGGTCTATTTTGTGGAACGGCAGAATGGCTGACAACAGGAAAGTCTGGGACTATTACCGTTCGCAAGATAAACCGGTTATAGTACTAGAAGTTGGTGGCATTAAACGAGGCACTACTTGGAAAGTTGGAATTAACGGAATTAATAATGAAGCAAACTTTGGTCCTAAAGGTAATGGTCCTGAACGTGCAAAATTATTAAATCTAGAATTACAACCTTGGCGTACTAATGGACGCGACATTATTATTTGCGGACAACACGACAAAAGTCATCAATGGCGTCATATGCCACCAATGGCTGAATGGATTTTTCAAACAATTAGTGCAATACGAGAACATACATCAAGAAGACCTATTATCGTTCGACCCCATCCTAGATGTACAGTAACTACCGAACTTAATAAATTTGAAAATGTAACAATAGAATTTCCTCGCCAAATTCCAAACACATATGATGACTTTGATTTTGATTTCCATAATGCATGGGCAGTAGTGAATTGGTCAAGTAATCCTGCTACCCAGGCCGTAATTGGAGGAGTTCCAGTTTTTGTTGGGCCTAGTAGTTTAGCTTGGGATGTTGGAAACGATTCATTAAAAGATATTAATAATCCAGTTATGCCTGACCGGCAACAATGGTTAAATGATCTAGCATATACTGAGTGGACAACGGAAGAAATTTCTCAAGGAATTCCGCTTAAACGATTGACATTTGACATAGAATAAAGTATAATAGTTTTATGATTGAGAAATCGTTAACTATTGAAGATTGTTTAGAATTGGTTGCTGGTATTAGTCAATTAAAATATCATAACGACCCTGACCTTTCCAAACTCCAAAATTTTAAATTACACGAAGACAATCATAAAATAATGTTTAGTATTGCTAAACAAGTTATGAAAGGTACTGCTTTAACCCAAAGACAATACAATTTAGTTAAAAAGTTATTAATCGAATATTATGAACCCCAATTTAAAGCTCACGAAATTGAGCTTAAAGATTGTCTTGGGAAGTTAAGAACTCCTTTAAGAAAAATTAACGACGAGCATTGGATTAAACTTTTGGATTATAAGGAAATGAAAATGCTTGTTATTCGTTTTCCTTTTAATAAAAAGGTTATAAAGTATATTGAAGAATTAAAAAATAGTGTTGATAAAGAATACTTTTATGAGGCTCATAAACATTTCTTCCCATACGAAGAAAAGTATGTTTGGAAACTTGTTACTATAGCTAATAAGTTTGAAAGGAAATTTAATATTGAAAAACAAGTATTAGACATTTATAATAAATTACTTGAATTCAATAATAATAAAACTGATTATATTCCAGGCATATACAACTATAAAATACGTAATATGCCACAACGTGGTATTGATTATTGTATTAATACTTTAGGAGAACCTTGTAAGGAAAACTTCTACAAGTATTATGATAGACGTCTTATGTTTGGCTTTGAACATATGGATCCAGATAATTTAATAGAAAGCCAAGGATATCTTTCAATCTTATCACGTAAGATTATAAACAGACGAACTACTACAGTTCTTATTAATAGTAAGTCTTGGACAATAGATCAAATACTAACTAGTATTCACGAACTAGATAGATATCCATTATTAATTGTTTTAGATAAACATCATGCTATGGATGAGATATCACAGTTGCATCGTCGTTTTAGAAATTATATTGCACCAACAGAAATGTCTGTTATGTTTAGATTAGATTCTAATCCAAAAGGAAACTTATTTAACCATTTCATCAGAGATGAGAGATTAAATAATATAGTTGACAAGCAAACTAAAATAGTGTATATTAGTACTAATAAGGTTCCTAAACCTTTAATAAAAACAAATTGGCGACCTATTGCTACATTTACTTTAGGCAGTAAAAGGAACTATACTAAAGTAGACGGCTTTATATCAGGTACTGATTTGTATATGCAGTATGATGAAGATGCATCACCTTATTTGACACATTCGAATCATTTTGCGGATAACAAAATAGAAAAAATATAAATGGTAAGTTGCAGAATAGTAATTCAAGACGAAGTTAATGTAAAGGTCGAAAATCTACCGGTAGAATACCGACGTAAGATTGCAAACAAGTTAAAGTTTGCTGTCCCGTATGCTCGATACTTACCTAAATATAAATTAGGTCGATGGGACGGTAAGATTAACTTTTTTGGAATTGGAGGAACTGGGTATGTTAACCATCTCGATATTATTGTTAATACTCTTGTAGATTCAGGAGTTGAAATTGCAGAAATAAAAGATCATAGAGTAAAGCATGATCTTTCATTTAAACAAATTACTAAAAATTATTGGAGTCATAAAACATGGCCTAAAGGACATATTGCTGAAGGCGAAAAAATTATATTACGTGACTACCAAGTTGAAGTTGTTAATAACTTTTTAAAAAATCCACAAGCATTACAAGAAGTTGCCACAGGTGCAGGCAAAACAATTATTACTGCAACATTATCACATCTTTGTGAGAAGTATGGGCGTACACTTGTTATTGTTCCTAATAAAAATTTAGTTACACAAACAGAAGAAGACTATGTTAACTGTGGATTAGACGTTGGTGTATACTTTGGCGATAGAAAAGAATTAGGTAAAACACATACTATTTGTACTTGGCAAAGTTTGAATATACTTGATAAGAAAAGTAAAAACTATGAAGATACATTAACACTTGCAGAATTTTTAGATGGAGTAGAAACATTAATTGTTGATGAAGTACACCAAGCTAAAGCTGAAGTATTAAAAAAATTACTAACACAGAATTTAAAACACGCACCTATTAGATGGGGACTAACTGGAACTGTACCTAAAGAAGATTTTGAATTTCAGGCTATACTTGCTAGTTTAGGTCCAGTAATAGGAAAAATAAGTGCTAAAGAATTACAAGATAAAGGAGTGCTATCTAATTGTCATGTTAATGTTGTACAATTAATTGATACACCGATACATACAAATTATCAAGAAGAATTAAAATATCTTGTTACAAATAAAGATAGAGTAAAATATATAGGCAAAATGATTAAAACAATTAGGGATTCAGGTAATACACTAGTCCTTATTGATAGAATTTCTTCAGGCGAAAAATTACAAGAACAAATACCAGATTCAGTTTTTATTAAAGGCGATGTAAAATTAGCAGATAGAAAAGAACAATATGACGAAGTTAAAGAAGCAACTAATAAAGTACTTATTGCTACTTATGGCGTTGCTAGTGTTGGCATTAACATACCAAGAATATTTAATTTAATACTAATAGAACCAGGCAAATCATTTGTGAGAGTAATTCAATCTATAGGCAGAGGTGTACGTAAGGCAGAAGATAAAGACTTTGTACAAATATGGGATATTACTTCTACGTGTAAGTTTGCAAAGCGACATTTAACACAACGTAAGAAGTTTTACAAGGAAGCACAATATCCCTTTACTATTGAAAAAATAGACTGGAATTAATTATGAAGGAATTCTTAATAAAGGTGAAAGTCGGAGATGAAATTGAGGTAGGAAGGTTTAGAAACGTTTCAACAAAAATCAAAGCTATTGAATTTGATGAATACGGACAACCTGTTGTAGTAACTGATAAAGGAAAGAAAAAACTTTTAAGTTGTAGGCTATCAAAATTAAATCCTGGCAATAAAACACCAAAAGAAATCCTAGCAGACGCTAGAAGGAAAAAGAAATAAATGAAGATATTAACCCTGGAAAATAAATGTTTTCTCTTGAATAACCTACCAGAAGAACTAACAGATGATGTAAGATTTGCAGTATTAGATAACTCTAATCCAAAAGAACCTGACTTCTTTTTTATACCACTAATATTTTTAGAAAGTTTTAGTGCGCCAGCAATGGTGTTAGAAATAGGTGGTAAAGAAATAACAATGCCTGTAGATTGGAGTTTAGCAGTAGGCGATAGTAACGGTGCAGGAGAAATAGAAATACTACCCTTAACAAGTTTAAATGATAGAGGCTTTGAAGCATTTTTATTTAATCCATTAACCAGTTACACTCTAAATTGGGGACCTGTTAAGATAACTAATTTTTATAACGATGTGAAATGGTACTTTCCTAAAATGAAAAATGGACAGCTTTTAGCCACTCCAATAACTGAAGGTGAGAATCCATTATGTGCATATTTTGTTAAAGATATTAGTAGACAAAGTGAAATGATTGATTATGGTGCATTAATATAATGTGGGACGGTTCACAGTATAATTTTATGTTTTGGAAAAAGAAAAATACAATTGTAGTAGACGCATACACTGATAGGAAAGAGATATTTGAAGCCTATCAACCTATGTTAGCAAGGAAGTATATTCCTGATTGGTGGAAAAATTTACCACAGCATAGAGAAACAGATATGCCTGGTTATGCTAAAATGCCAGTTGCAACTTTAAGACAATGTCCAGCAATTAATGATATACTTAAAACAGGAATTATAGTTCCAGCTTGGTGTCAAATTCATGCAAAAATAGATATGGGTGGTAATAAAGAAATTCATATGGTTCCTGAATATACTCAAGCACTTCAACATGACGAGCGTGACTTTGGTCATCATAAACCTGATATGGTGCATTTAAAAATTACATCTCGTTGGGCGTTTGTAGAAAAAACAGGTGTTAAGTTTGTTTGGATTAAACCTGATTGGCATCATAAAAATCCATTAGCATATTGGACAGTTCCTGGTATAATAGAATACAAATATCAACACGGTGTTCTACATAATTTAATGATTCCTTATAATACTAAATTACAAATTGATACTGGAACTCCATGGTTACAATTAATACCTTTATCTGAAAAACCAATAGAAGTAAAATGTCATTTAGTTTCCACACAAGAATTAGAACAGATAATGAATGCAAATGCACAAATTTCAACAACAGGGGGCTATTTAAAAAAAATAAAAGATATTAGAAAACAGCAGGAGAGACTAGATGAAAACGATTAGTGAAGAATATATATTACAATTATCTAGATTGCATGATCAAAAAGCATCATTTGGTGATGCTAAAGGATTAAAACAGTCAGAGAAATATATTAAAAAATATAATCCAGAGAGTGTAATTGATTACGGGTGTGGTAAAGGTGGAGTAACCTTAGCATTACAAGAAGCATATCCGGATATGAAAGTAGTAGGATATGATCCAGGTAATCCTACTTATGCGGCTAAACCCGAAGGAACATTTGATATGCTTATATCAACAGATGTATTAGAGCATATTGAACCACAGTTTTTAGAAAATGTTTTACGGCACATGAACGAACTATTTACTAAAGTTGCTTTTTTAATTATTGCAACAAGCCCTGCTAAAAAGTTTTTACCAGATGGGCGTAACGCACATCTTATTGTTGAAAACCCAGGATGGTGGAAACCTTTATTAGAAAAGTATGTTGGTGGTAAAATTGTGCATCATGAATTTGTAGAAAAAACTAGAACAGATAAAAAAGGTATTGTTCATCCTAATAACAAATATATTGTAGTACTGGAAAAATAATGGTTACAAAAGCAGATTACACTATCACAGAAAACTTCTTAGACGACGAAGCATTTAAGTTTATTGAACAACAACTTATGGGTACACAATTTCCTTGGTTCTTTCAACCAGGAGTTGTTGAAGAAAACGATGACGGACTATGGACTTATTTTGCTCATCAGTTCTTTGCAGAAAATAGACCACAATCAAATTATATACAAATACTTCAACCTTTATTTGATAGGCTTAACCCTAAAGCACTTGTAAGAGCAAAAGCAAACTGTTATATACGTTCTGAAAAATTACATCAACATAACTTCCATATTGATGGTGATTACGATCATAATTTAGCAATATTATCTATTAATACTTGTAACGGATTTACTGTCCTTGAAGATGGAACAAAAATAGAAAGTAAACGGAATCGTTTATTAATAATTAATGGTTCACAAAAACACGCCAGTACTACTTGTACAGATGCTCAAATGCGAGTAAACATAGGAGTTAATTTTTTCTAATGTCTTTTACAAACTTAATGACTATAGCCCTTGATTCTATATTAGATGAAGTTACTTGCAATGGTAAGTGTGCTCCTAATGTAGTTGAACTTGGTAACCAAAGATTAAAAAATAATAAGTCACGTGCTAAAATGTACCTAAAATTAAACACTACTGGTACTGAAGGACTGTCAACAACAAAAGAATTTTATAAAGACATTGGCTTTAGGAGTTATCTAGCGATCGATGTAAACACCGATAATGATGCAGTTGCGTTAGATCTTAATATGGATTTAGAAAAGCATTACGGATTTAAAGACAAATTTGATTTAGTAACTAACAACGGTACTGGTGAACACGTTTTTAATCAGTATATGGTATTTAGAAATGTTCATAACTTATGCCAAGTTAAAGGTTTTATGATTCATATATTGCCTTTTTATAGATGGGTTGATCACGGGTTTTATAATTTTCAACCTAATTTATTTCCGTGTTTAGCATTACAAAACAATTATAAATTAAATGGTTTATGGATAGGATCAAGCGATGGTCAAAGAATAGAAAAACTATCTGGAAAATTATCTCGTGATAAAGGATATAGAAATGACTATAATTTAGATAGTTGGGAACGTGATCCAATGATAGTTGCTATTATGCAAAAGAAAGAAGATAACGAATTTACTTCTCCACAACAACATTTATATAATAACGATAATATTACTAGTGAGGAAATATCTGAAAGATACAAATGAACCTGTCAGTATTACAAAACTTTAAACCTGAACATTTTAAAATGGATCCGTTCCCACATATCCATATACCACAGGTATTACCATGGGGGTTATATAAAGAATTAGAAGAAACTTATCCCGAAGAACTTATGCTTAAAGGTGAAACTAAAGGCTTTGGCGATATGCGTTATCAACAAAAAGATTTTGATTACTCAGCTATTACTCCTTTATGGAAAGCATTTGCAGATTATAATACTAGTAAGTGGTTTAAAGATGAAGCCGTACAAGCATTACAAGAAGGAATAAAATATCACTATGGTGATAAGTTATATACAAAATATGCCCGAGCTGATGTAAAACCTAGATATGAAAAAGGCCCTGCTGATGCTATGAAAATGGAAATGCAATTTGTTATTAATGCAATTGATGTTAAACAAATTAGAACACCACACGTTGATCAAGCACGTGAATTATTTGCATTTTTATTTTATTTTAAAAAGTTTGCTGACAAAAAAGAAGACGGTGGATTAAATCTTTATAAGAAAAAAACAACAGGACAATGGCGAAGATCTGGCGGTCGTGTTGCATTACCTGATGATATTGAACCTGTAGCTCATATTCAATATCGCCAAAATACTATGGTAGGTTTCTTAAATACAGTTAATAGTTTGCACGGTGTAACACCTAGAGAAAATCCTACTAATATTAGACGATATGTTAATATTGATTGCCATGTGCAGGAAAAATTATTTAAATTTCAAGATTAGGAGAAATTATGTTTGAAAACGAATGGGTATCTTGGATATTAGGATATAAGTTACAATATTGGTATTGTAAAAATTATGATTTTGTTAATAAAAGATGTAAAAAGTGGGAGTGGAGATGACAGTTAAAGCAGGAAAGATATGGGGACAAACGGAATTAATTCATGCTAATGGTGTGTTAGAATTCCATCGTATCGAATTTAAAAAAGGTTTTAAATGTTCAGAACATGAACACTTATATAAGTTTAATGGATTCTTTGTTGAACGTGGCAAGATGCTTGTTCGCGTTTGGCAAGATGATGATCAAGAAGGTTTAATAGACGAAACTATTCTTGAAGCAGGAGACTTTACTGTAGTTAAACCCGGTAAAGTTCATCAGTTTGAAGGCATAGAAGATGGCGTAGCCTTTGAACTATATTGGGCTGAATTTGATCATAACGATATAGTTCGTAGAACAGTCGGCTCAAAAGTTAACCCTTAACCAGAGGTATAAAATGAAGTTTACAGTATTAGTTTTATTGAGTTTTATGTTTATGGGATGTGTAGGATTATATGCTGATTCAGATATTAATACACGATTGGATCAGGCAAGTAAAACAAAATGGCGTTCTCAATCCTGGCCGTTCATGCAATATCCAGCAGATGAGAAAAAGCTCACAAAGTTTTTAGCTAGTACATCTTTGTATAAAGATTGCGTAGCTAAGAAAGGTCATGTAACACAAATGTACCAGGATGGTATGATTGGTGACTTAACTCTTATTTGTGAAGAGAAAGTTGGAAGATAAATGCCTTTATATCCATATCTATGTCGCAGGTGTTGTTGGACTGAAACACTTGACATAGAAGTTAAGGATAGGGATAAAAAGCAATGGTGTGATTCTTGTCGGGAACATACGCTAGACAGGACGTCATGGCGTATAAAACCCGAAGGATGGTACACAAACGAACATGGTGTAGTAACTATTAGAAAGGAATAGATGTTTGGAATATGTAAAAAAATATGTCGTTGGTTATGTCCAGAGAAACCTCTGGTATTAAAAAACGAAGTAAAAACAAAGAAAAAGAAAAAGTATAAACGTAAAGCTAACCCTTATGGTGGCAAATGGAATGGGAGGTTATAATGTCAAAAGAACTTAACGAAAACGAAACACGCCCTAGAATTTATGAGCGTAATCCTGATACAGGAGTTATTCGTTGGAGATATATTGGTGAAAGTCCTGACGATTATGGATGGCCAAATTATGGCAACATTCTTACTAAAGAGGAAGAGAAAGAGTTGGATAAAGATTGTAAAGATGGAGGTTGTAAGTTGTGAGAAGCAAAGATGAATATCAAGATTTAGCTGATTGTATTCGTTCTGATCAATTATCTGCTAGACAAGTAGTAGATGAAATGGAGGCTGATCCGGAATTTGCAAAATGGTATAAAAAGAAGTACTTGACAAATAATGAAGAATAAAGTATACTAGTACTATGTATAATAAAGAACTATTCATGGCGCTTGACAAAGATAGTAAAGGCGTATGGGACGAATATACTGATGACGAGCGTACACAAATTATTAAAGAAAAGTTTTGGTTACTAAATCGTTATATGAGTTTAGTCAACGGCACACAGGCAGAAGAAGAATTTGCTGTTACGGCTACAAACGAACTGTATAATATAAATTGGGCTATAGTTAGTAAACATCCTAAATTACTTTGGCAATTGTTATGTTGTACACATAATCCAGAAAGAAAAGCACGAAGTCATGGTTGGATAGCCTTAAAGAAAAAAGGTAGCAAAGATCCAAAAACAAAGTTCTTATTAGAACTATATCCAAATAAAAAACAAGACGAGGTTGAATTACTTGCTAGAATATCTACAAAAGCGGAACTTAAACAACTCGCCCAAGATTTGGGATACGAGAAAAAAGATGTCAAGTTCTAAACCATATATTTGTAAATACTGTGGAACAGGATACACAAGAGAAAAAACTCTTGCTGTTCATATGTGCGAAAAGAAAAGACGCCATATGCAAAAAGACGAGAAGAGAGTACAATTAGGATACTTAACGTTTAATAGGTTCTATCAATTGTGCCAAAAGTTTGAAGGAAATAAAACTTATGAAGAATTTTGTGATAGCCCTTATTATAATGCTTTTGTTAAGTTTGGGAGTTTTCTCAATAACGTGCGACCTCTTTACCCTGACAAATACATCGATTATGTCGTAACAAGTGGTGTTAAACTTGATCATTGGTGCAGAGACGAATTATATGAAAAGTATGCATTGAATTTAATTCTTAAAGAAAGTGTTGAAACTGCACTTGAAAGAAGTATTAAAACAATGATGGATTGGTCAGAAGAAAAAGAAGCTCCTTGGCAACATTATTTTTCTTATGTTAGCTTAAATCGTGCTTGTCAAGATATTAAAGATGGGAAAGTAAGTCCGTGGCTAATACTTAATACTAAGAGCGGAAAAGAAATGTTAGCAAAATTTAGTGACGAACAATTACAAATTGTATTTCATGTTATGAATCCACAACATTGGGCTATGAGATTTAAAAGACACGTAGCTGATGTAGAGCTAGTTAAGGAAGTAGCAAAAGAAAGTAATTTATGAAAAAAGACGATAAATTTAAAGCACATGGTATTATAATAGAAGATATTCAAGCACAAGTTAGTATTGAAAAAGATGACTCTGTAACTATTAAATTTGTTGGGTTTAAATCTAATGGCTCTGCACAAGAATATGCAAATAGAATTCTTGCTAACATGGGATTTATATTAGAAATGATAGAAGAAAATGCTCCTAATGAACCTAAAGGGCAAATTAAAAAGACGATACACTAATGCCAGATATTGATATAGACTTTGCTAATAGAGATGTTATATTAGAAAAAATAAAACATCGAGTAGCAAGATTAAACAAAGAAAAGAAACATAATACAGGAGTTTACTTTACAGAAATTCCAAGCAATCCTGTAGATAATATGTCAACTGTTGATTATAAGACTGCTGAAAATCGTGGCTATTTCAAATTAGATTTTCTAAATGTAAGTCTGTATAAAGACATAAAAAATGAAGATCATCTAAATACGTTAGTACATAAGGAACCGTTATGGACACTTCTAGAACACGAAGATTTCGTCAAAAAATTATTTCACGTAGGCGAACATTTTTCAATTTTAAAAAGCATGAAACCAAGGTCAGTAGAACAACTCGCTATGGTCCTAGCAGTAATACGACCAGGGAAACGTCACCTACTAGGGAAGACGTGGAACGATATGAAAGAGACGATATGGAAGAAACCGAAAAACAATGAATACTATTTCAAAAAAGCTCACGCAGTTGCCTACGCTATGGCAATTGTGGTACAAATAAATTTGATATGTGAGCAATTGAATGAAGGGAGCAACACTAATCCAGTGTCAACGATGTAGAGTTGGTAGCTTGATATATATTAAAGAGAATATATGGAAGTGTAATACGTGCAAACATGAATACAGAAAATTTTGGAAAAGTAGAGATAATAGACAATTGGGTAGACGAAGATCTAATTAATCATTTATCTAATCAATTCTTATATCGGTATCCACATTTTTTTGTTGAACGATCAACGCCTGAAGGGAAACCTTATATGTATTCACATGATTGTCGTCAGAGTATGGATGCCCAGGGAGATCAAGGCAATCAAACTTTAATTGCTTTCATAGAAACAAAAATAAAAAAACGACTCAAATCTAAATACGGAAAACTTAATACTAGTAGAACTTATTTTAATGTACAACATCCTGGTATGGACGGCCACTTTCATGTAGATGCACCATTGGAAGATAAAAGTGCTGGACCTACTGTAATGTTAATGATTACACCTAAAGGCAATGAAGGCGAATTTTATTATAAACCTGATATAACTGATAAGTTATGTATAGAAAAAGTCGAGTATGAACAAAATAGATTGGTCGTATTTAACCCGCACATGGAACACTACGGACAGTCATTTACTAATAAACCCCGAATAACTTTGGTATTTAAAACTTATGTCGAACCCAATTAAAGTTACATTTTTTACACCTTTTAAAGAATTACAAGAAACTATGCCGCCAGTTCCGGCTAGTAAATTTTGGCCGCAATGGTTTAAAGACGCTCCGGGAACACGACCAGGGACTGAAGGATATCATAAAGATTCTAGAACTGTAAAAAGTTGTCCTGGAATATTGGATATGCTTAATATGGGATATATTATTCCACTATGGGCTGATTATAAAGTTACTAGACAAGAAGATGGACAAGTAAACTGGCAACTACCTTCAACAAGAAACTTAGGCGGTAGTGCTATGTATGGGGCAGGAATTCATCCACATGATCAAATAGAAAGTTATCCTTTTGAAGAAGATACTTATAAAGGTTCATTTAAGTTTCAAAATCCTTGGGAAGTAAAAACTCCTAAAGGATATAGTTGTATTATGATTCATCCTTTTTATAATAAACATCCTAACTTACAAATCTTAACTGGAAATGTTGATACTGATTATTATCATGAACTTCATGTAAATTCTTTCTTTACTGCTCCAGTAAATAAAACAATTTTATTTGAATATGGTATGCCACTAGTGCAAATTATTCCTTATAAAAGAGACGAATATGAAATGGAAGCATTAGCTGGAGATCATCGTACAAGAGAAAATATTCTAACACAATTTATACACAATTCTATATTTGCTCCTCAGCATTATAGAAAAAACTTATCGCCTAAACGATACAAATAGTTAAGATTTTGGCTTCCTAATTAATTGTACACTCTTTCGTTTAACTCGCTTTACAGACAAGTTACCTAAATTTACAATAGGCCCTACTGTTACTTTAACATCTTTGCTGTTCATAGTAACTAAGGCGTGTTTAAATCTAGTGAATTCTTTAGGTAAGAAGATACTTATAGGAATAGTTCTATTGCTTTCAAACCACCAAGTCTCTCCCATGCGTATAAAATGCTCTTTTTCTTCAGCTTCTCTGAGCATAGTATATACGTACATGGAAGTAACGTGTTGATCTTGATTAGCAATTATGCCTATATATTCGTCACCCCCGTATTGTACAACACTTAAAAAGGGGAAATTTGTTTCTATATCTTTTAATAGCATCTTTCAAATAAATACACTTATATAAAATAGTGAGAACATTATGCAGTTAACACCTAGATATTTATCAACCAATAAAGCCATAGTCATAGCAGATTTGGCTAATAACATAACGGAGTATAGACCAGTGTACCAGAGAAATTTACAAGTATATAAAGGCATAGATAACGTATTGACCTTTGAGATTCAGAATCCAGATCAGAAACCTTTAAGTATATTAAACATTTACACGCCTAAATTTGTGGCGTTTGATGAAAATAATAATCTTGTCATTGAGCATGATGGAACAATTAAAGAAACATCTACTCCTTCATTTAAAGGACAATTTACTGTAACAGTGACAGAAAACGATCTATTAGATTTAAAATCGCAATACCTAAGCTATAACATTTACCTTATAAAAACTGCGGATTTATCAAAAGTATTAACGTATGCAAACACTCACTATAACGCACACGGAACTATATTTGTAAGTGCTGAAGCATTCCCTGGTCCTTCTACAACTTATACTGTAAAAACATTTAGTGAAACTGCTGTAGATAGCAAAGTATTTGTAAGTGAATCTGTTACTGCCGAGCCGGCTAAAAATGGAAACGAAGCATTACATACTGCGGCATTTTATACAACTGGTTTTGAAGGAACAGTACATATTGATGCTACATTGGATAATGCAGTTACACTTGCTACTAAATGGGGCGAAGTTGCCCAACTTACTTTGGACAGTCCAACACAACCACAATACGTAAATTTTAATGGCGTATTCTCACACATAAGAGCTAGATATCAAAACAAAGTATCAGGTACAATTGATCAAGTATTGATAAAAAACTAGTTGACTTTTTCGCTAGTTTCTCATATAATAGTAATATGAGTAATCTAGTTCATGATACATTATTTTCGCACTTACCGGCAAAACGGAAAACCACTCCGAGTGGATGGACTAGTTTTAATGCACCATGTTGTCACCATAATGGTGAAACTCAAGATAAAAGAGCAAGAGGCGGATTAATAACAAACGGTGATGGTGGAATTAGCTTTCATTGTTTTAATTGTGGATTCAAAGCAAGTTATCAAAAAGGTCGTAAACTTTCTAGAAAGATGCGTAATCTTTTAGAATGGTTAGGAGCATCTGATAGCGTTATAACTTCACTTGCATTACAAGTTTTAGAATTTAATGAAAGCAATCCAGATTATAAAGTATTACCAGAACTTCCAAAATTTAAAGATGTAGAATTACCAAAAGGTGCAAAACCTATTACAGAATATAGCGATAATAATTTTACTAATAAGGTACTAGACTATATGAAACAACGTCAATTAAATGTTGACGATTATAATTTTCATTGGAGTCCCGAACTTGGTTATCGTGATAGATTAATTATTCCGTTTTATTACAATGAAAGAATTGTTGGTTGGACAGCAAGAAAAATTACAGATGGCAGACCCAAATATATGTCCGAACAACAACCCGGTTATGTATTCAATTTAGATAATCAGGACTATAGAAGGTTATTTGTAATACTTGTAGAAGGTCCAATAGATGCAATAAACATTGATGGTTGTGCATTAATGGGTAGCGAAGTCAGAGATCAACAAGCACTATTAGTGAATAGTTTAAATAAGCAAGTAATAGTTTTGCCAGATAGAGACAAAGCAGGTATTAAACTAGTTGAAGAATCTATAGAGTTAGGTTGGTCAGTTAGTATGCCAGAATGGGAAGATGACGTAAGAGATGTTAATGATGCAATCCAAAAATATGGAAGAATGTTTACACTACACACCATTGTTTCTTATGCAGAAGAAAACGAATTAAAAATTAAATTAAGGAGCAAAAAATGGTTTGGTTAAAAAAACTTTGGACTAAAGTTTGTACACCGTTCAAAGAATGGCGAGAAAATCGTCGCTTTAAAAAAAGAATAAAAGAACTCCAGAAAAAGGATCCTTTTATTTACAAGTAGGAAAGGTAGCATGATGTTAGGACACGAACAAGACGAAGAAAAATTAGAAATTGCATATAGAAAGTTTGAAAAACTAACAGAAGAATTATGTAAGAACGGCCAACATGGACCATTAGAAGTTGCAGGAGTTATGATGGCACAAGCTATGCGAATCTATAAAACTGCACTTAAAGAAGAAGACTTTGATCATCTTATTGAAACTATTTTAGAGAGTAGACATGGAATTACTCCGATACAGAAACCTACAATAAACTAATATGCCTAAGAAGAGAGAAAAACTGGATGACAAAATCAAAGCCCTAGATTCAACAAGAGTTTTTAAAAAAATAACACCGAAGGGAGACCTTAGCTGGTACGTTAAGTGGACAGCTAGTGTTATTATTTTATGGGGGATGGTGTTAACAAGTATCGGAGGATTAGAACCTTGGAACTTGGTACTACACTTTATTGGAGTAATAGGTTGGTTAGTAGTTGGTTTGTTATGGCATGATAGAGCTTTAATTTTTATTAATACAGCGGCCGCAGTTATATTTGGTACAGGTATATTAAGAATTATATTGGAGAATTATAATGGCGTTTGATATACTAAGACCTTTTGGTCCTTCAATCTATCATTCAACAATGTCTGATGAGATGTTAAACACTTGTAAAAAAATTGCAGAAGATAGTCGTAGTGACGGGGCAGATATGCGTC
>Ga0310344_10001579_pt1 | contig 17401 bp, 17 predicted proteins | sample HC15DNA20200_MG_FD_203801 | JGI IMG/M metagenome (GOLD analysis project Ga0310344, IMG submission 203801) | Marine microbial communities from station ALOHA, North Pacific Subtropical Gyre - HC15-DNA-20-200_MG | ecosystem: Environmental > Aquatic > Marine > Oceanic | place: Pacific Ocean: North... | reverse complement strand
GTTGGCGGCTACGTGAGGCTACCACGAGAAGGCGAAAAAAACTTAGCTCTTTTAAAAATTGAATCAGTAAATTTTGGCGACCCAGACTATTGTAGAGAAAGAATTAGTTTTGGTAATAGAGTTCCTCTTCATCCAAATAATAGATTAGATATGGAAAGTAATCCTGATGAGCTTTCGACCAGAGTAATCGATATGTTTATTCCTATAGGTAAAGGTCAGAGGGCGCTTCTTGTGGCTCCGCCAAGGACTGGTAAAACGGTTTTACTTCAAAAAATAGCTAGGGCAATAACTGATAATAATCCAGACGTATCTCTTTTTGTTCTTTTGATTGATGAAAGACCCGAAGAAGTTACAGAGATGGAAAGAACAGTCAAGGGCGAAGTTGTTAGCTCAACTTTTGATGAACCCCCCCAAAGACATGTGCAAGTTGCAGATATGGTTCTTGAGAAAGCAAAAAGACTTGTGGAACATGGAAATGATGTAGTAATACTGTTAGATAGTATCACCAGACTTGCAAGAGCCAGCAATACAGTTTCACCTTCAAGTGGCCGAGTTCTGACAGGAGGTATGGAAGCTAATGCACTCCAGAGGCCTAAAAAATTCTTTGGTGCTGCAAGAAATACAGAAGAAGGTGGTAGTCTGACTATCATTGCTACAGCCTTGATAGAGACTGGCAGTAGGATGGACGAAGTAATTTTTGAAGAATTTAAAGGTACTGGGAATATGGAAATTTATTTAGAAAGGAAGCTTGCCGAAAAAAGGATTTATCCTGCAATTGATCTTCAAAGATCTGGAACAAGAAAAGAAGAATTACTTATAGAGCCAGATGACTTAAACAGAATATGGTTGCTTAGAAAAGTTCTCAACCCTATGAGTCCAAATGAATCTATGGAATTCCTTTTAGATAAACTAAAAGGGTCTAAATCTAATAAAGATTTCTTAAAAGCAATGAATAGCTAAGGGCATCAACTGAGTTGACACCCCTAAACTAAACTATTACTACCTCTTTCTTTTAGTAGCTTTACGTTTCTTAGCCGCAGGCTTTCTTTTAGCTGTAGTCTTCTTCTTAGCTACAGTCTTTTTCTTAGCTGCAGGCTTTCTTTTAGCTGTAGTCTTCTTCTTAGCTACAGTCTTTTTCTTAGCCGCAGGCTTTCTTTTAGCTGTAGTCTTCTTCTTAGCTACAGTCTTTTTCTTAGCTGCAGGCTTTCTTTTAGCTGTAGTCTTCTTCTTAGCTACAGTCTTTTTCTTAGCCGCAGGCTTTCTTTTAGCTGTAGTCTTCTTCTTAGCTACAGTCTTTTTCTTAGCTGCAGGCTTTTTAGCTGCAGTCTTCTTCTTAGCTACAACTTTCTTTTTTGCTGCTGGTTTCTTTTTAGCAACAGTTTTTTTCTTTTTTGCAACTGCCATAACTTTATACCTCCACTTTAGAATATAAAATTAAATATTTAATATTTTTAACGAACACAAAAAAAATACTAAAAATTCAATATTTATTTTCACTGTAAGGTTTTTAAAAAAAATTGTCAAGAGTTTTTTTTATAAAAAAAGTACTTTAAATATTTTTTTGCAAAAAATTTTAACCAATTAATAAATTAATTAGTCAATTTAGATTTTTCAAACCAGTTGTTAACTGTATTATGAAAAGCGTCTAGCAAGGTTTGATTTTTTATTGGCTCACACACTTCATCCGTAAAAGCTTTTATTAACATTAACATTGCCTTATCTTTGTTAATTCCTCTGGCACGAAGATATAGAAGTGCCTCTTTGTCTATTTGACCAATTGTAGCACCGTGCGAACACTTAACATCATCTGCATAAATCTCTAATTGTGGTTTAGTATCGACTTGAGCATCATCGGACAGTAAAAGGTTTCTATTCGTTTGATAGGCATTAGTTTTTTGAGCCTCCTCATGAACAAGAATTCTTCCATGAAAAACACCTTTTGAGGAATCATTCAACAATCCTTTATACAACTGTCTGCTTTCACAATTTGCCTTTAAATGCTCAACGAACATATAATTATCCATTAGTTGTTCTTCTGTTGAAAGATAGAGTCCTAAAATATTAGAATTTGCGCCTTCACCATTTAACATTGGATGGACATTATTTCTAATAAGAAGGCCTCCAGTTAAAATCGAATTAGTTGTAAAGTTAGAGTCTCTGGCTTGAATAATTTTAAGATTTGAAAAAATATACGAGTTTTTATTTCCTGCTTCAACAAGTAAATGCTCTACATTAGAGTTACTTTCAATATTAACAGTTGTAGTCTTATTAAGAAAATATTCCTTTTGTGAGTCTGAAAGCGAATATTCTATTATTTCTGCGGATGATGATTCACCAAAAAAGAATATATTTCTAGTATTTAAGAATTTATTATCTAACTCAGAGTCAAAGCTATTAATTATGATTATGGGCTTATCAATCTTTTGTGATTTATTTATTTTCAAATAGAGTCCGTTTTCAATAAAAGCAGAACCAAGCTCATAAAAAAAATCCTTGTTTTTAGATAATGTGTCATCTAGCAAGACTTTTTTAACCTCGGGGAATTCAAAAGAAGCTTCCAACGGTTCAACAGTAAATGGGTATTCAGTGCCTGAGACAAGATTGCCATTATGAATATAAATAAAATATCCGTCAATTTTATCAATATAATCTGGGAGACTAGGCTTTTTAAACTTAGATTTAGATGAAAAGATAGGTGAAAAATCTTTTAAAGAAAAATCTTTTAAGCTTGTAAACCTCCAGTCCTCATCAGAAAGTTTCGGCATTCCCATCTCTTTAACTAAATTAATTGCAGTTAATCTATAATCACTAATCCAACCTAGTGAATGCTTACTAAGGTTTCTTTCTTCGAAATTCTTTATAAGTCTGGTATCCAATTTTTCCATATTTAATCTTCCAACCAAGAATACCCTTTTGATTCAAGCTCTAGTGCAAGGTCTTTATTTCCTGACTTAACTATTCTTCCCTCTACTAAAACATGAACGAAGTCGGGAACTATATAGTCAAGGAGCCTTTGATAATGAGTTATGACCAAAAAAGACGACTCTTTACTTCTTAATGAGTTGACGCCGTTTGCTACAATTTGTAACGCATCAATATCCAGCCCTGAATCAGTTTCATCTAAAATTGACAGTAATGGCTCTAATATTGCCATTTGTAAAATCTCATTCCTTTTTTTCTCTCCACCAGAAAAGCCTTCGTTTAAAGACCTTTGTAAGAAGGAATCGTCCATTTTTAACATTTTAATTTTCTCTTTTGCTAATTTTCCAAATTGAACAGGCTTCAATGGCTTATTACCACGTGCCTCATTTATACAATTGTATGCTTCCCTAAGAAAATAACCATTAGATACGCCTGGTATCTCTATAGGGTATTGAAAAGCCAAAAAAATTCCCTCTTGCGCTCTTTCATCAGGAGAAAGCTCTAAAATACTTTCACCTTTATAAACTATGTCACCATCAGTAATATCGTAATCTTCTTTACCAGCAAGAATAGATGCAAGTGTACTTTTTCCAGAACCATTAGGGCCCATAATAGAATGGACTTCACCTTTGTCAATTTTCAAATCAAGGCCTTGTAAAATCTTTTGCCCCTCAACTTCAGCATGAAGATTTATAATCTCTAACATAAAAAACTCCCTAATAAATAATTAAACTTTAAAGTCTAGCCAACGCTTCCTTCTAAGCTTACACTGAGAAGCCTTTCTGCTTCAACAGCAAACTCAAAAGGTAATTCTTTAAATACCTCTTTGCAAAAACCGTTAACAATTAACGAAAGCGCATCTTCTTCAGACATCCCTCTTTGCTGACAATAAAAAATTTGATCTTCACCAACTTTTGAAGTAGTGGCCTCATGCTCAAGCTGTGCAGTTGTATTTTTAACTTCTATATAAGGAAAAGTATGAGCACCGCAATTTTCACCAATCAGAATAGAGTCGCAAACCGTATAGTTCCTAGCATTTGTAGCATTTTTTGAGACTTCGACCAAGCCTCTGTATATATTTTGTCCATGACCTGCAGATATACCCTTTGAAACAATAGTACTTTTAGTATTTTTTCCTAAATGAATCATCTTGGTACCTGTATCTGCCTGCTGTCTATTATTTGTTAGTGCTACTGAATAAAATTCACCTACGGAATTATCACCTGTTAAAATACAGCTTGGATACTTCCATGTAATAGATGAACCTGTTTCTACTTGCGTCCAAGATATTCTTGAATTCTTACCAACACAATTCCCTCTTTTAGTAACAAAATTGTAAATTCCGCCTTTTCCATTCTTATCGCCGGGATACCAATTTTGGATTGTGGAATATTTAATGGTAGCGTCATCAAAAGCAATTAATTCTACACATGCTGCATGCAGCTGACTTGTACTTCTTTTAGGGGCAGTACAACCCTCTAAATAGCTAACACTACTTCCCTCTTCAGCTATTATAAGAGTTCTTTCAAATTGCCCAGTATCTTCAGCATTAATTCTAAAATAAGTTGAAAGCTCCATTGGACATTTGACACCCTTAGGTATATAAACAAATGAACCATCCGTAAAAACAGATGCGTTTAAAGCAGCAAAATAGTTATCCCCTGCAGGTATTACTTTTCCTAAATATTTTTTTACTAGGTCCTCGTGATTCTCTACAGCTTCAGAAAATGAGCAAAAAATTATTCCAAGCTTTGCAAGTTTTTCTTTAAAAGTAGTAACTAACGATACGCTGTCGAATACTACATCAACTGCAACTCCTTCTAACTGCTTTTGCTCCTCTAAAGGTATACCCAACTTATTGTATGTATCAAGAATTTCAGGGTCAATATCATCTAGTGATTTTGGCATCTCCTTAGGAGCGGCAAAATAACTTATGTCATCATATTTTATGGGTTCAACATTAAGTTTTGCCCAAGAGGGCTCCTTCATTTTCTTCCATTTACTATAAGCTTTAAGTCTAAAATCTAAAAGCCAACTAGGTTCATTTTTCTTTTTTGAAATAAAATTTATAACTTCTTCACTGATTCCTTTTGGTATTACTTCTTGCTCAATATCAGTAACAAAACCATATTTATATTCGTTATTTTCAAGCATCTCTTTAGTTGCTTGATCATTATCAATCTTTAATTCTTCGGTCATCCCTTAATCTCCCCCTCACTATTACTTAGTTTTCATTTTAAAATTATTAGAAGCAATATCTTCTACGGAAATATCATTAAGAAAATTCAAAGTATGTAATTGAAGATGGTCCCAAACTGATCTTTGACTACATGAGTTAAACAGTTCACAGACAACATTTTTTTCCATGCAATCTATTAGCTGCATATCTCCTTCTATTGCTTCATATACATCTTTAAGCGAAATTTCGTCAGTAGACTTTCTCAAAGAATACCCACCTTCGGGACCGGGTGAAGAGCTCAAAAGACCTTTTTGAACAAGCTTCCTCATAATCTTTGCCAAATAATTCTGTGGTATGTGCTGTTTTTCAGAAATATCTCTAATTGTAAAGACGTTTGCTTTTTCTTTAGCTATATAAGTTAAAGAACGAACAGCATAGTCTAAGGACTTACTTACCTGCAATGTATCTCCCCATATTCATAAAGATAATATAACCGATAAAAATGACTATTTCACTCAAAACTATTATTGACTTACAATAACATTACAGTACTATAATAGCTTAATTTCATTTAATTAAGGAAAGTTATGAGCAATAAAGAATGGCTACTATTAGATGCTAAAGATAAGATTGTAGGAAGGTTGGCTACCAAAGTTGCAAGTATTTTAATAGGTAAAAATAAATCTGATTATACTCCAGGTTGTGATAATGGAGACTTTGTAATTATAGTGAATTCAAATGAGATAAAATTTACTGGTAATAAATTAGAGCATAAATTTTACTACAAAAATACTGGCTACCCTGGCGGTCTCAGAAGTACAAAAGCTGGTGACTTAATGGAAAAGGATTCAACAGAAGTTTTACGAAAAGCTGTTAAAGGTATGCTTCCAAAAAATAAATGGCAAAGCATATTTATGAAAAGATTAAAAGTCTATAAAGATTCATCTCATCCTCATCAGGGTCAGAATCCAAAGGCTATAGAGGTTTAAATTGGATAAATATTACGCTACAGGAAGAAGAAAAAACTCTATCGCTAAAGTATGGCTTACAAAAGGTGATGGTCATATTACAATTAACAAAAGAGATATAAAGGAATATTTTCCTAGAGAGTTCTGGGTAAAGAATGCAACAGAAGCCCTAAGTGTTACAGAAACAGATAATGACTTCAACTTTAATATATCCGTTTTAGGTGGTGGGCTAAGTGGTCAATCAGGAGCTGTTAGGCTTGGAATATCTAAAGCAATTCTTTTATATAATGAATCTTTTCGATCTAAATTAAAGCCTAAAGGCCTTCTTACTCGAGATTCCAGAATGGTTGAGAGTAAAAAATATGGAAAAAGAAAAGCCAGAAGAGGTCAACAGTTCTCTAAAAGATAGAAGTCTCGAAACAATGAAAAAGAAATTCAAGATTTCAAAACCCAAAGGAAAATTAGGCGTTTTAATACCTGGTATTGGTGGAGCGGTCAGCACAACTTTCATTGCAGGCATAGAGCTATACAAAAAAGGAAATGGGAAGTTGTTTGGCTCATTGTCTCAAATGGGGACCATAAGAATAGGTAAACGCACTGAAAAAAAATCACCTTTAATCAAAGACTTGGTAGATTTAGCAAAAGTCGAAAATTTAGAATTTTTTGGGTGGGATGTCTACTCAGATGACTGCTATAAAGCAACTAAAAAGGCCGGTGTTTTAGATGGGTCTTTGATTGAGGAAGTTAAAAGTGAGCTTGAAATGATTAAACCAGGAAGGGCTGTATTTAATAAAAAGTTTGCAGAAAACCTAAATGGAAAAAATATAAAAAAAGAAAAAAATTATTTTAAATTAGCCAATGAATTAATAAATGAAATCAAAACTTTTAAAAAGGAAAAGAACATTGATAGACTTGTAATGATTTGGTGTGGAAGTACTGAAATTTTTCTTAAAAAAAGCAGTGTCCACGAAACTATAAAAAGCTTTGAAGATGGTCTAAAAAAGAATAGCAAATTTATATCGCCCAGCATGATATATGCTTATGCTGCTATCAAGTGCGGTGCCGCATACGCAAATGGTGCCCCTAACCTATCTGTTGACATACCAGCTTTAGAAAAATTAAGCAAAAATAATAAGGTTCCAATAGCAGGTAAAGATTTTAAAACTGGACAAACTTTAATGAAAACAATACTTGCTCCTGGGATTAAAAGTAGATTACTAGGATTAAATGGATGGTTTTCAACAAATATTCTAGGTAATAGAGATGGAGAGGTTCTCGATAATCCAAAGAATTTTAAAACTAAAGAAGAAAGTAAGTTAAGTGTATTAGAGCATATATTTCAACCAGAAATCAATAAAGAGCTATATGGAGATTATTATCATAAAGTCAGAATTAATTATTATCCTCCACGAGGAGATCAGAAAGAAGCATGGGATAATATTGATATATTTGGTTGGCTAGGATATGAGATGCAAATCAAAGTTAATTTCTTATGTAGAGATAGCATATTAGCTGCACCTATAGTTTTAGACTTAATTATATTTATGGATTTAGCTCAAAGAGCTGGAATGGATGGAATCCAAGAATGGATGTCTTTTTATTTTAAAAGCCCAATGGTAGGGGCAAAGCTTTATCCGGAACACGATGTATTTATTCAATCTATGAAACTTAAAAATACTTTGAGATTTTTAGCTGGAGAAAAAAACATTGATCATCTTGGACTAGACTATTACTACGAATAATACTCTATATATTTATATTTTCTGCCGTTTCCAAAACAACAATAACTTTATCTGATTTCACACTAATTAAACCTGGGCCCACTTTGTACTTTTTAAGGGTGCCTTCTTTGCTCTTAAATGTTAAATTGCAGGAAATAATATTTGAAGAGAAAAAAGTATGTCCAGGCAAGATTCCAAATTCACCAACTGAATTTGTTGCATTCAGTTCTACAGCCTGATTATTAAAAATAATATCTTCAGGAGAATATATAGTTAAATCAAAAAAATCACTCATATTATTCTAAAGTTTTTCCTTTTTCCTTAGCTTCTTCTATGCTTCCTACCAGGTAGAATGCTTGCTCAGGAAGGCTATCTAGTTCGCCAGTTAAGATTTCATCAAAGGACTTAATTGTATCTTCAATAGAAACATACTTACCATCCAGTCCTGTAAACTGAGAAGCAACAAAGAAAGGTTGAGATAAGAACCTTTGCACCTTCCTTGCTCTAGATACATCAATTTTATCTTGCTCTGATAGTTCATCCATACCTAAAATTGCAATTATTTCTTGCAGTTGTTTATATCGCTGAAGAATCCTTTGTACTTCTCTGGCAACTCTATAATGCTCATCTCCCACTATTCGTGGATCAAGCATTCTGGAGGTTGAATCCAATGGGTCAACAGCAGGATAAATACCTAATTCTGATAATTGCCTTGATAAAACAATCGTACCATCCAAATGAGCGAATGTAGTGGCAGGCGCAGGATCTGTTAAATCATCAGCTGGAACATAAATCGCCTGGACTGAGGTTATAGAACCTTTTACAGTTGACGTTATTCTTTCCTGTAATGCACCTAAGTCAGTTGCCAAAGTAGGCTGGTATCCAACAGCCGACGGTATTCTACCTAAAAGAGCTGATACTTCTGAACCAGCTTGGGTAAATCTAAATATATTATCGACAAATAATAAAACATCTTGGCCTTCTTGATCTCTAAAATGTTCTGCTTGTGTTAAGCCAGTTAAAGCAACCCTAGCTCTAGCACCGGGTGGTTCATTCATTTGTCCAAAAACTAGTCCGGTATTTTTAAGAACACCGGATTCTTTCATTTCCATATAAAGGTCATTTCCTTCTCTAGTCCTTTCCCCAACACCAGCGAAAAATGAATATCCTCCGTATTCTTTAGCAACGTTATTAATAAGCTCCATTAAAAGCACAGTTTTACCAACTCCTGCACCACCAAACAAACCAATTTTTCCACCCTTTAAGAATGGTGCTAGCAAATCAATAACTTTAATACCAGTTTCGAAAACTTCTGTTTTTGTACTTTGCTCTTGAAAAGATGGTGCAGGCTTATGAATTGGACTAAGAGATTCGGACTCTATAGGCCCTACTCCATCTATTGGTTCACCAATAACGTTCATCATTCTTCCTAAAGCATTTTTACCAACTGGGATGCTAATTGGCATTCCAGTATCTAAGACTTTTTCGCCTCTTTTAATTCCATCAGTTGTATCCATAGCAATGCACCTAACTCTTTTACTCCCAATTTGCTGTGCAACCTCAATGGTTAAATTCCAAGTCGCCTCACTAATAAGAGGATTAGTCAACTTCAATGCAGTATTAATTGGAGGAAGTTCTTCGGTGACAAACTCCACGTCTATAACTGGTCCTAAAACTTGAATAACCTGTCCTAAATTTTCACTACTCATCATAATCTCCTTTTTATTTAATAGCTTCGGCCCCATTAACAATATCCATTAACTCTGTGGTAATGTACGCCTGCCTGGTTTTATTAAATAGTATTGTCGTATCTCTAAGAATATCGTCAGCATTCCTAGTGGCATTGTCCATTGCAGCAGTTCTTGCTGCATGTTCACTAGTAACTGATTCTAATAAAATACTTGAAATAGTTAAATTAAAAAATTTCGGTAAAACTTCTTCAACAAATGATTCAATTCCGGGCTCTATTAAAATATCGCCTGGGTTATCTTCTTCCATTTCTTTATCATCGAGCTGGATTGGAAGAATCTTACTAATCGTAGGGACTTGGGAAATTGCACTTTCAAATTTATTGTAAGCAATATAGATATTATCAATTTCCTGATTCATGAAAGGTGCAAGAAGTTGGCTAGAAACTTGCTCAGAAATTATTTTATAATTTTTTTCTGTTAAGCTTGTAATATTATCTCCAAAGCTGTCTGTCTTAAAATAGTCGGAGCCTTTCTTACCTACGTAAAAATTATTAATTCTTTCGGACTTAAAATCATACTTCTCAATCATTCTAAATAAACTCGTGTTATATGAACCACAAAGACCTCTATCAGAAGAAACAATAATCAGTACATCATTTGCTGAATCATCGCCAACAGTAAGGAACCTGCTAGGTGACTCCTTTATGGAAGAAGTAACTATATTAACTATGTCTTTATAGGACCTGAAATAAGGCCTAAAGGAATTCAACATAATTTGGGTTTTTGCATATTTAACAGTAGCAATCATTTTCATAGCTTGCATAATACGTTTCGTGCTTTTAACACTAGAGATTTTATTTCTAATTTCCTTTAAGCTTGGCATTTTATGTTGTATATACTCCTTTGAACTTTTCTAGAGATGCTTTTAATTCTGAGATAATTTCATCTGTATAATCTGTTTGAAGCTTATCTAATAAATCTCTATGTGAGGACTCAAAATAATCATAAAGTTTTTCTTCAAAGTCACCAATTTTTTCAACCTCAATCTCATCTGCATATCCATTGGTAACAGCAAAAGAAAGTAAAACTTGCTTTTCTACAGGAAGTGGAACATATTGACCTTGCTTTAAGGCTTCAACTAATCTAGAGCCCCTTTTTAATTGAGCTTTTGTTGCTTCATCCAAATCAGAAGCGAAAGCAGAAAAAGCTTCAACTTCTCTATACTGAGCTAAGTCTAATCTGAGCGTACCTGCAACTTTTTTCATACTTTTCACTTGAGCTGAGCCTCCTACTCTTGATACAGATAGCCCAACATTAATAGCTGGTCTAACGCCTGAATAAAAAAGGTCAGTTTCTAAATATATTTGGCCATCAGTAATTGATATAACATTAGTAGGAATATAGGCTGAAACATCTCCAGCTTGAGTTTCAATTATTGGCAAAGCAGTTAAAGAGCCTCCACCATTTTCGTCGCTCATTTTTGCAGCTCTTTCTAGTAATCTAGAATGAAGATAGAAAACGTCACCAGGGTAAGCTTCCCTACCTGGAGGTCTTCTAAGCAAGAGAGATAATTGTCTGTAAGAATATGCATGTTTTGTGAGATCGTCATAAATCACTAATGCATGTCTACCGGAATCTCTAAAATGTTCGCCAATAGCACAGCCCGTAAAGGGAGCCAAGAATTGATATGGTGCCGGATCGCTGGCATTTGCTGCAACTACAGTTGTATACTCTAAAGCTCCATTCTCTTTTAATTTTTCCACAACTTGGGCGACAGTTGATTGCTTCTGTCCTATAGCAACGTAAATACAATATACTCCCTTTCCTTTTTGATTGATTATTGTATCGATAGCAATAGCAGTTTTACCTGTTTGTCTATCCCCTAGAATAAGTTCTCTCTGACCTCTTCCTATAGGAATCATTGAGTCAATAGCTTTTATCCCAGTTTGCAAAGGTTCATTTACCGACTTCCTAGCAACAACACCGGGGGCTTTGATTTCAACAGTTTTAAACTCATCAGTTACCACATCACCTTTACCATCAATTGGTTTTCCTAAGCCATCTACAACACGACCAAGCATAGAATCAGATACCCCAACACGTGCAATTTCTCCGGTCCTTTTTACTTTATCACCTTCAATAACTAATTCATCAGCACCAAAGATTGCAACACCTACACTATCTTCTTCTAGGTTAAGAATTAAACCAAAAACACCGCTATCAAATGTAACCAGCTCTCCAGCCATAGCTTCATCTAAGCCATAAACTTTTGCTATACCATCTCCAACAGTTGTAACAGTACCTACCTCTGAAGATTTGAAGCTTGACTGAAATCCTTGAATTTTTTGTCTTAGTTGCTCACTTATATTTTGGACGTTAATATCAGACATTGAATTCTCCTTTTATGTTTATTTTTTTTAATTCATTAACTTTTCCTAATATAGAACCATCAAAATACTTATCTTCCACTTGTAAAACTATTCCACCTAGTATTTCTTGATTTTCTTTGAATGAAAGTTCGAGGTTAGTTCCCCAAATTCCCTCTAATTGTGATTTAATAAAATCTAATTTATCTTTTTGAGAAGCATTAACAGTTACAACTTCAATTTTAACCTTACCTAAAAGTTTTCTGAGTTTTTTTAAAAAAAACTCTCTTGACTCAACAAAGGACTTGAGAAGATTAAATTCAATAATAACTTCAAGAAACTTCCTCGTCGATTCACATTCAGAAACTATTTGAGAAATCAAATCGTTCTTAACTGAAGAAGGATATATATCGTTAATTAAACAAAGTCTTATATTCTTATCATTATCAAAAGCACGGACAAAATTTGAAAGGCCTAAATAAACCTTTTCTAAATTTTCTTTGGATGAGGCCTCAGAAGTTAGAGCAATAAAAAAATCATTAACTGTTGCTGATGGCATTCTGCTTTACCTCGCTTAAAAAGGATGATATTAATTGTATATCTTTTTCATCATTTATTTCTTTTCTAATCTCTGACTTTGCTATCTCTAAAGACTTTTCTAGGATAATACTTTCTACTTCTAGTTTCAGTCTCAAAGACTCGAGCTTTATAATATCTTCAGTATCTATCTTAATTTTTTTTGCAACAATATTTGCATTATCAATTATTTCTGAGGTTTTACGATTTGTAGTCAAATCTATTGAATTTCTCAATTCCGTAAGTTCAGAATCAATAAGACTTATTTTCTGAGAACTAATATTATATGCCTCTTGAGAAGTTTCGATCACTGCATTTGCTTCTTCTATTTCTTTACTAATTTTTAAACTTCTATTCGAAAAAAACTTGACGACAATATCTTTTAAAAAATAATATAAGATGCCTATGAAGACAATTAAGTTAAAGAGGTGCTGTGAAGCAAATTTTAACTGACCAGCGATATTAATTTCTTCAGACATAGTTTAAAGCTTCCCTTTTATTTCAGACACTAATTCTTTTATTTTTTTAGCTACTTCACTATCTTCTTTGCCTATATCATCAATACTAATATCAGCTATCTTTAAATATAATTCAGAATTTAGGTTCTTCCTAGCATTTTCAATTTCCATTAATGATTGGTCTTTGGCTTTTTTAATTAAGTCTTCAGCCTGTTTCTTGGCTTCAGCAATTTTATCATTTGACGAATTTTCAATCTCAATCTTGAAATCCGATATTCTTTTTTTATAATCCTTCTCAATTTCAATAGCTTGTTCGTCCATACTTTTAGCTCTTTCAATTCTGACAGAAGTTTCCACATCTCGATTTTCCTTTAAATCAAGAAGTGGCTGAAATAAGAACTTATTTAAAAAAAGGATTATAAAAATAAAAATTCCTAGTTCAATAAAAAAAGTACTATCAACAGACAAGACATTTGAGGAATCGGCTGCAGCCGCATCAAAAGTAAATAAAACTAAAAAAATAAAAAATCTATTCATTACTAATCTCTAAAGAAACGATAAAGGAGAGGTGGAGCTATAAAAGTTGTTAACATAACCATTACTGTAAGAGCTGAATAATCACTACTACCTAAGACTCCTGTAGCAAGTCCCATTGAAGCGAAAATAAGTCCTACTTCTCCTCTCGGTATCATTCCGATTCCTATTACTAGCTTATTTGCTTTTAAAGAATAAGCACCCAAGCCACTAACTAATTTACCTATCACAGCAATTATAAATAAAACTAAAGCTAAAATTATAACCGCAATATTTTCTTTTATAAAGGGATTGAAAACAGAAACATCAACAGCGGATCCGACCATAATAAAGAAAATAGGTATAAACACATCAGCCACTGGTTTAAGTCTGTCTTCAATTAAATCTTTTTGGTGAGTTTTAGCTAAAAGTAAGCCTGCGGCAAAAGCTCCTATTATTGGTGCCAAACCCGCAAGTTGAGCTAAGTAGGCAAAGACAAAGGTATAAGCAAGGGCTCCGAGTAGTAAACTTCCTCTGGCTTTTAAACTATGAATAAAAATAAATAACTTTTTTGTAAAAAGGTTGCCAAGTATTATTGCAATAAATAGAAACCCTATTGCCTTAGCCGAAATAATTCCCACAGTTAATAATTCAACAGAAGCACTTCCCCCAGAATTTGTAGAGGTAATAAGTGCGCTTACTACAGCTAAAATTATTAATCCACAAACATCATCGATAACAGCAGCGCCCAAAATGATTTTGGATTCTATACTTTTTAACTTTTTTAATTCTGACAAAACTCTTGCAGTTATTCCAACGCTTGTAGCAGTAAGAGTAGCGCCGATGGTCAAGGCAGCGAGCAATAAAGATGTGTCAGAGGTAAAACTAATTAAGGAGTATGTATTCAATATGTAGACAGAATAAAAACCAAGGCCAAAAGGGACTATAATCCCTAAGATAGCTACAAGCAAAGAAGGGACTCCTACTTTTAGTAAATCATCTAAATCTGTTTCAAGACCTATTTCAAAAAGTAAAATAGCTACTCCAACCTCTGCTAATAAATGAAATACATGATATCCGGGCTCATTTAATAAAGGAATTAATGCAAGGGAACCAAGTATCACGCCTGCAGTGAGCTCACCAAGAACCTCGGGTTGTCTAAATTTGACAAAAATTGAGCTTATGACTTTACCAACCACAAAAATACTTGCTAATGCAAGAAAAAAACTTCCCAACGAATAATTATTTGGATCATCAATAGCCATTTTGTGTCTCTAAAACCACTTAAGTTTCACATGAAAAAAAGTCATAGTCAAACCGATTACTATGGAGAGTAAATCTATAATAGTTTATTATTAAAATTATAGAGTTACAATGCCTAGCAAAAAAATTCGTTTAACTATTTCAGATCTCTGGACTAATCAATACACCTATTTCATTATAGTGGGATTTATTGTTGGTATATGTGCTGGCTTCTCTAATGTTATATTTCATTGGCTATATAATACCGTTAATCTTTTATTTATTTCCCCTCTAGAATCTAGCAATATGGTCATATTTGGAACAATTGTCGGGGGCTTGATTTTATTTTTTATTTCTTACTTATCAGATAGGGACGATATTCTTGGATATAAATTTCATAAATTTATTCATACAGTTTCTAGGGGTAGTGGAGTTATAGGGATAAAAGAAACTATACTAAAAGGTTTCTCCCAAATTGTATCTTTAGGTTTTGGAGGGTCTGTAGGCCAGGAAGGACCTATGGCTCAACTTGGAGGATCAATTGGTAGTATTGTAGGGCAAAGAATTAGAATAAAGAAAAGCGACTTAAAAATATTTATTGCTTGTGGAATTGCAGGTGCTATCGCTGCTGCATTTAATGCTCCTATTACCGGAGTCCTTTTTGTTGAAGAAGTTGCCTTACTCAGAAATATCAAAATCAGAAGCTTCTTACCTGTTGTCATATCTGCTGCTACAGCAACAGTAATTGCGGGCTTTTTTAGAACAGAACAAGATATATTTACCAGAATAGATTTCCTTATATTTAATTACAATGAGCTTTTTATATATGCACTTATGGGTGTTGCAATTGGTTTTGCATCATCTTTCTTTACTAAACTTCACTTTTTTATAGAAAAGAAATTTGATGATTATGTACCAAATTTTAAAATAAGACCAATAATAGGTGGAGTGGTATTGGGACTTTTGGCAATAATTCCCTTCGGTATAGGATTGGATGTGTTAGGTGATGGATCAGATGCCCTTAGAAAAGCGATGACCTATGAATACTCGATTTGGATAGCAATTGGAATTCTTTTATTGAAGCCCCTAGCTACTTCGATAACTCTTAATAGCGGCTGGCCAGGAGGTATATTTGCTCCTTCGATTTTTATGGGTGCGATATGCGGATATCTCTTTGGCTTCGGTGTAGAATCAATTTTCTATCCTCAATTAATACCAGGAGAATTAACAACTTCGTATTCTATTGTAGGAATGGGTACTTTCCTTGCAGCTATGACTCAGGCGCCTTTAACTGCCATTTTTTTCACTTTTGAACTAACACAAACATACCAAGCGGTTCTACCCGTTATGATTAGCTCTGTCATTGGAACATCAATTTATAGGCTAATCATTGGTAGGTCTTTTGAAGCATGCTATTTAAAAAATGAAAACTTAGAAATTATTCAGAACGAAGAGTCAAACATATTAAGCAATATGAAAGTAAATGAAATCATGAGAAAAGAAGTTGTAACTATTCCGGAAAAAATGACTCTTGGTAAATTTATTGAATTTCTACCATCTACTCACTTAACAACATTTCCTCTAATTGATCAAGACGATAACCTATCAGGAATCATAACTGTTCAAGATTACCGTGGATGGGTCTTGGAAGAAGAGTTACGTGATGTAATTGTAATGAAAGACTTAGCATCAACAAATGTAAACACAGTTACTCCTGATGAATCAATGCTAGAAGTCCTCAAACATTGGGATAAAGGCGACATGCTTCCTGTTGTTTCAAGAACTGGGTCAAAGAAAATTATTGGGATTCTTGCAAGAAGAGACGCGCTAATTGCTTACAATAAAGCACTAAGTGAAGAATCGTCTGAACTTTGATTCTTTTTCAATAAATATTCAATTTCATAGCCTGTAGCTAAAGAGCCAATACGAGAAATCGCCTCTAAAGAGGGAAAGACATATCTCTGGCAATCAATATTATTACACCCTTCACCTTTCTTTTTACATAAGCATTCAAAATACATTCCTTTTGTATTAAGATTCTGCTTAGAGTTTTTCGAATCATTAGACCTATAAAATCCACCTGCCACTGAAGAGTTTATTAGGTAATAAACAGGTTCTTTATTTGTATATATAGTTTCAACACCTTCTTGAATAATGATATTCTTCAAGAAACTTCCTCCTTTTGAGACTTTCATTTTCTTTCTACCATCTCTATTCAATGATAACAACTCATTTCCATCTTGAACCTGCATAACCGCCATCCCATATGTACCAGTATTATTTTTAATAAAAATCAAAGGTGTTTTGACATTATAGTGTTTTTTTAATTCTTTAATCATCTCATTAACCAAATCTGCAAGTCTCTCCCTGTCTTCAGATATATCAAAATTAATATCGTCAACTAACTTTGTAGAAAGTGAAAAATTATATGGATCTAAAGATAACATTTCAGCGAATTCTGCTACTAACTTATTATAAAATTCAAAATGAATATTTTTTTTTCTTGCATGCCATCCTACTTCTATCGGTGGAACAACTAATTGATCCAAATCTTGAAGTATGCGAGGAGAATAGTCTGATAAATCGTTATTAATTAAAACTAAATCTGGTTCAAAATCTTTTAAAAATAATTTATTATTTTCTCTTACAATCTTTGCAGCAATAACTTTTTCATTGTTAGATGCTGAGAAGTCATATTTATCGAATTCACTTTCATACAAACCTACCCTAACTTTCATATCAGCCTTTTCTAAAATTTGAATAAG
>Ga0310344_10001578_pt1 | contig 17416 bp, 14 predicted proteins | sample HC15DNA20200_MG_FD_203801 | JGI IMG/M metagenome (GOLD analysis project Ga0310344, IMG submission 203801) | Marine microbial communities from station ALOHA, North Pacific Subtropical Gyre - HC15-DNA-20-200_MG | ecosystem: Environmental > Aquatic > Marine > Oceanic | place: Pacific Ocean: North... | reverse complement strand
GTATTCTCCAGGAAAGGTTATTCAAAAAAAACCTTAACACATAAAGCGTATAAGTTTCTTGGTAAAGATAGGGTAATATTTTTAAAATCAAAAATAATGAACATTTCTTCTTCCAAAATAAGAAAAAATTATTTAGTATAAGACCAGTGGAAATTCCAAAACTAAAGAAAATAATCGAAAAGACTTTAAATCAAAATAAAGCTAAAAATATTGTATCCATAAACTTAAGAGGCAAAACTACAATTGCAGATTATATGGTTATTGCATCTGGAACTTCATCAAAACACATTCAATCCTTATCAGAAATATTATTGAAAGAACTAGAGAATAATGGTCTAGAGAAATGTAAAATGGAAGGAAGAACAAGCAGTGATTGGAAATTAATTGATGCCATTGACATAATAGTCCATATTTTTCATCCAGATAAAAGAAAATTTTATGATTTAGAAAAAATGTGGTCAGAAACAATTACTAAAGATAGAGTTACTATATGAAAAAAATATTTATTTTTCTATTTATCAGTTTTTTTTATACAACAACTGTTAATAGCAACACCAACAATGAAGAATTATATAAAAAGATAGATCTGTTTGCAGAGGTACTAGAAAAAATAAGAAAAGAATATGTTGATGAAGTTGATCAGTCAGAATTAATTGATAACGCCATAAATGGTGCTTTACAGTCTTTAGATCCCTATTCTGCTTATATGAGTCCTGAACTTTTTGATAGTTTACAGACTGATACCAAAGGTGAGTTTGGTGGTCTTGGAATTGAAGTAGGTATGGAAGCTGGTGTTGTAAAAGTAATCGCTCCTATAGATGATACTCCGGCAGCAAAAGCAGGAATAAAAGCTGGAGACTATATTGTAAAAATAGATGACATCCAAGTTCAAGGAAAGTCTTTGGTGGAAGCAGTCAAATTAATGAGAGGACCAGTAGGATCAACTATAGAATTAACTATTAGGAGAAAGGGAGTAAGAAAAGCAATCAATAAAATTATAAAAAGAGAGATTATTGAAATTAAATCAGTTGAATCTAAAGTTTTAAAAGAAAAAGTTGGTTATTTAAGACTCAAAGCATTTAATGACAACAGTAGTAAACAACTAGTAGAAAGAATTAAAAAAATAGAAAATAAAGAAAGACCAGTGGGATATATTCTTGATCTAAGAAATAATCCTGGTGGCTTGTTAACCCAAGCAATAAGAGTAACTGATTTTTTTCTTGATGAAGGAGAAATTGTTTCTACAAGAGGAAGAAAGGCAATTGAAAATAGACGTTTTTTTGCAAAAAAAGGTGACAAAGTAAAAGGCAAACCCTTAATAGTTTTAATTAATAATGGTTCTGCATCTGCATCAGAAATAGTTGCTGGTGCACTAAAAGATCATAAGAGAGCAATTATTTTAGGAAGCAATACATACGGAAAAGGATCAGTCCAATCAATAATACCATTAAACAATGGCGGAGGAATTAGAATAACTATTTCTAAATACTACTTACCTTCCGGTGATTCTATTTCAGGAGTTGGTATTTCTCCAGATATTTTTATAGATGATGATGATGATGATTTTGAGATCAACACTAAAGCAGATAAACAGTTAAATTACGCTATAAAACTTTTAACAACATAAATGAAAAAAAATATACTCCCTTTAAGAACAGGGGTTGGCGTTGTAGTCCTTAATAAAAAAAATCAAGTTTTTGTTGGTAAAAGAAAAGATAATCCAAAAAAACATTGGCAGATGCCTCAAGGAGGAGTTGATCAGGGAGAAACTTATCTGGATGCAATGAAGAGAGAATTATCTGAAGAAACGAGTATAAAAAATATAGAAATTTTAAAAGAAGTAAATGGATGGACTGAATATGAACTTCCAGATTACTTATTAGGAAAAATATGGAAGGGAAAATATAGAGGTCAAAAGCAAAAATGGTTTATAGTTAGATTTTTAGGAACAGATAAAGAAATAAATTTAAAAACAAATCATCCTGAATTTATTGATTGGAAATGGATAGAGACTCAAGATCTTCCTAGTGTAATTGTTCATTTTAAGAAGAAGCTCTACGAAAACTTGCTACCTGAAATTAGAAAAGTTATTGGTTAATTCTCGATAATGAATCTAATTTGTGAGAGAGAATATATCTCGTCTTATCATTCAAATTATCTTTATCTAATTCATTTTTGCTTTCTTCAAGCATTTTAGAGATTTTTTCTTTCGTAAGTGAATCTAATGGTGTAATTGTTGATGACAATATTATTAAAGTATTGTTTGAAAATTCTACAGTACCTTCTTCAAGAAAATATTTTATTTCTTTAGATCCAGAAACAGTAACAAAACCGGGCCTCAAAAAGGTTATTAGTGGTATATGCTCTGATAAAATAGTCATCTCACCTTCGAAGGAAGGTATTGTTACCGATTTTACTTTCTCGCTTAGTAAAATTTTTTCTGGCGAAATGATTTCTAAGTTAAAATCCTGTTCCATTTATGCTGCTGCTTCTTTTGCCATTTTTTCTGCTTTAGCCACAGCCTCTTCTATTGTTCCAACCATATAAAATGCTGCTTCGGGTAAATGGTCGTATTCCCCTTTACATATTGCGTCAAAGCTTTTTATTGTTGAATCTAAATTAACTAATTTTCCAGGAGTTCCTGTAAAAACTTCAGCTACAAAAAATGGCTGAGATAAAAATCTTTGTATTTTTCTCGCCCTAGCAACTGTTAACTTATCTTCCTCTGAAAGTTCATCCATACCAAGAATGGCAATTATGTCTTGAAGTGATTTATAGGTTTGTAAAATTTTTTGCACTTCTCTAGCAACTCTATAATGTTCTTCCCCGACAATTCTTGGATCTAAAATTCTTGAAGTTGAATCTAATGGATCAACAGCAGGGTAAATTCCAAGCTCTGCAATTTGTCTGGATAAAACTGTTGTGGCATCCAAGTGAGAAAATGATGTCGCGGGAGCAGGGTCAGTTAGATCATCTGCCGGAACATATATGGCCTGCACAGATGTAATTGAACCTTTGCCTGTCGTTGTAATTCTTTCTTGTAGATTTCCCATATCTGTTGCTAAAGTTGGCTGGTATCCTACTGCAGAAGGTATTCTTCCTAATAGAGCAGACACTTCTGAACCAGCTTGTGTAAACCTGAAAATATTATCAACAAAAAATAAAACATCTTGTCCTTCTTTATCTCTAAAATATTCTGCAACTGTTAGTCCTGTTAATCCCACTCTTGCTCTTGCACCTGGTGGTTCGTTCATTTGTCCATATACAAGTGCAGCTTTTGAACCTTTTCCATCTGGCTTAATAACTCCTGACTCAATCATCTCATGATAGAGATCATTTCCTTCACGCGTTCTTTCACCCACACCGGCAAATACTGAAAACCCTCCGTGAGCTTTTGCAATATTATTAATTAATTCCATAATGATAACTGTTTTCCCAACACCAGCTCCACCAAATAATCCTATTTTTCCACCTTTTGAGTACGGTGCTAAAAGATCGATAACTTTAATTCCTGTTTCTAAAATTTCTGTTTCAGTTGACTGATCTGTAAACTTGGGTGCCTCTCTATGTATAGGCCATTTTTCTTTTGTTTTAACTTCTCCCTTTTGATCAATTGGTTCTCCTATAACATTTATTATTCTTCCCAACGTTTCTGGTCCTACAGGAACACTAATAGGTGCTCCAGTATTCTGGACTGGATCGCCTCTCTTTAATCCCTCTGTACTGTCCATGGCTATAGTTCTTACACTGTTTTCTCCTAGATGCTGGGCAACCTCTAAGACTAACTTGTTTCCAGAATTATCAACTTCTAAAGCAGTTAATATTTCAGGTAAATCACCCTCGAACTGCACATCGACTACAGCTCCAATTACTTGAATAATTTTTCCTTTTTTGATCATATTATAAACTTTCTGCTCCTGATATTATTTCAATTAACTCTTTTGTAATAGCTGCTTGCCTACTTCTGTTGTAATTAATAGTTAATCTATCCACTAAATCTCCTGCGTTTCTTGTCGCATTATCCATGGCAGTCATTCTTGATCCTTGTTCGCTTGCAGAATTTTCTAAAAAAGCCTTATATATTTGAGTAGAAATATTCTTGGGTAATAAATCATCTAGAATTTCATCTTCCTCGGGCTCAAACTCGTATGATGATGCTTCGTCCTTTTTTGTAACATTGTCTTTTTTTGCAGGAATTACCTGTTGTTTTTGTGGTATCTGAGAAATAACGTTTTTAAATTTATTGAAAAATATAACACATTTATCAAACTCTTTGTTTTTAAATAATTTTACTATTTCTTTTCCAATGACCTCTGCATCTTCAAAAGATAGTTTTTTTTTGTCTTTAAAATTAATTTTTTTAATAATATATTTTCCATAATCTCTTTTTAGTTGATCAAGACCTTTTGTTCCTACTGTTATAATTTTTAAATTTTTAGAAGTTTTAATAATTTCATTAAAATAGTTCTTGGCTAGTTTGCATATATTTGTATTAAATCCTCCACAAAGACCTCTGTCTGCTGTCATTACAACGCATAGATGAGTTTTATCCTCTCCAGTTCCCACTAAAAGCTTTGGTGCATTTGATGGATCGCTGATTGCTTTGCTCAAATTCTGAATAATAACGTCCATTTTATCACTATAAGGTCTTCCTTTTTCAGCCATCTCTTGTGCTCTACGAAGCTTTGCTGCCGCTACCATTTTCATAGCTTTTGTAATTTTTTGAGTGGATTTAACACTAGAAATTCTTTTTCTTAAATCATCAAGACTGGGCATTATTTTTTATCAAAATTTGATTTTTTATAATTATCTATAACTTCAGATAAAAGCTTTTCTGTATTTTCTTCTATCTTTCCGCTTTTCTGAATCGATTCCAATATTTCTGGCTTTTCACTTTTCACTAACTCTAATAAACCTTTTTCAAAAGAACGAATCTGGCTTGTATTAATACTGTCCAAATAACCCTTAACACCAGAATAAACTGAAACTACCTGTTCTGCTACTGTCATTGGGCTATACTGATCTTGTTTTAAAAGTTCTGTAAGTTTAGACCCTCTGTTTAAAAGTTTTTGTGTTGAAGCATCTAAGTCAGATCCAAATTGTGCAAATGCTGCCATTTCACGATACTGTGCTAATTCAAGTTTAATTGAACCAGCAACTTTTTTCATAGCTTTAGTTTGAGCTGCAGAACCAACTCTAGAAACAGAAAGGCCAACATTCACAGCGGGTCTTATTCCCTGATTAAATAGTTCTGTTTCTAAAAAGATTTGTCCATCTGTAATTGAAATAACGTTTGTTGGTATATAGGCTGAAACATCTCCCGCTTGTGTTTCTATTATTGGTAAAGCCGTAAGCGAACCTCCGCCATTATCATCGTTAAGTTTAGCGGCACGTTCTAGTAATCTGCTATGTAAGTAGAAAACATCGCCTGGATAGGCTTCTCTTCCAGGAGGTCTCCTTAACAAAAGAGACATTTGTCTATAAGCAACCGCTTGTTTTGATAAATCATCATAAATAATTAAAGCATGCATTCCATTGTCTCTGAAAAATTCACCAAAAGTACAACCTGTGTAAGGAGCCAAAAACTGTAGAGGAGCTGGATCGGATGCTGTTGCAGATACAATAATTGTGTAATCCATTGCTCCCGCGTCTTGAAGCGTTTTGACAATTTGTGCAACGGTTGATCTTTTTTGACCTATAGCAACATAAATACAATAAAGTTTCTTTTTCTCATCACTAGATTCGTTAATCTTTTTTTGATTAATTATTGTATCGATAGCTACCGCTGTTTTTCCTGTCTGCCTATCACCAATAATTAGTTCCCGTTGTCCTCTTCCAACTGGAATCAGACTGTCAATGGCCTTTAAACCTGTTTGCATTGGTTCACTAACTGATTTTCTTGGAATTATTCCTGGAGCTTTAACCTCAACTCTTTTTCTTTTAATACCTTTCTTAAGATTTTCTTTTCCGTCAATCGGATTTCCCAATGCGTCAACTACTCTTCCAAGTAATTCTTTTCCCACCGGAACATCAACGATTGCCCCAGTTCTTTTAACCGTATCTCCTTCTTTGATTGATCTATCATCCCCAAAAATTACAATTCCAACATTATCGCTTTCTAAGTTTAGTGCCATACCTTTAGATCCATCTTTAAACTCAACCATCTCTCCAGCCTGAACATTGTCGAGACCATATACTCTGGCAATCCCATCACCAACGGAAAGGACTTTTCCAATTTCAGATACTTCTGTTTTATCCCCTAGGTTTTTTATCTGTTCTTTTAAAATTTTTGTTATTTCAGAAGGATTTATATCCATATTAATTCTCCATCATTACTTTCTTATACTTTTCCAATTTGTTTTTTATTGACGTATCGATCATTAAACTACCAATTTGAATAACGACTCCTCCAATTAGAGTTTCGTCTACTTTAGATTTTAGTTTAATTGAACTTTTGATATTTGCTGAAATTTCCTTTTCTATGTCTAAGATTGTCTTCTCGTCAATTTTCTTTGCTGAAATTAAATTTGCTCCTATTTCTCCTCTCTTATGAGAAATTAGTTTCAAAAATTCTTCTATAATATTATCCAAAAAAAATATTCTTTTTTTTATTATTAATATTGAAAAGAAATTTTTGATAATCTTATGAAAATTCATTAGAGCTAATATTTTTTCAAATACTTTTTTTTGACTTTCCACCGAATGTGTTGGGTTTTTAACAAAATTTTTTAAATTATCATTAGAATTATAAATTTTCATAAATGAATTTAAACCTGACGCAAACTCTTCAGTTTGATTTCCTTCCTTAGAGAGTTCGTATAATGCTAACGCATATCTCTGAGATATTCCTGTCGAAAAAGATTTACTTTTGCTCAATGTTTGTTCCTTATGCCGATTTGATTAAAGAATTTATGGGATGTCGTAGCATAGGAAAATGCTCTGTTCAAGTGCGATTGGTACGCATATTAGCTAAAATTTAGTGGATCAACATCAACTGTAAGTTTTATTTTTTTTGAAAGATTTATTTTTTTAAGTATTTTAGCAACTTCTTTTTGAACAAAAAGATTGCTCTTTGATCTCAGTAATAATCTTGTTCTGTATTTGTTTTTTATTTTAAAAATTGGTGAAGTAACCGGACCCATAACTTCAGTATTATGTAATGATGATAAATTTTTTTTAATTTTTTGTGCTTCTAGAAATCCATCTTTTTCATTTTTTGAAGCAATTATAAGAGCAATTAATCTCGTAAAGGGCGGAAGATTTTTTTCTTTACGTAAATGAATTTCTTCTTCAAGAAATTTATCTGGATCATTTTCAATAACATTCTTTAAGGTTTCGTCGGATGGATTAAATGTTTGATATATTACAAGGGAGTCTTTGCTAAATCGGCCTGCTCTTCCGCTAAGTTGATTGTATAACTGAATATTTTTTTCGGTTGATCTCAAATCAAATCCCATTCCAGAAAAATCGGCATCAACTACTACTATGCAATTTAAATTTGGGAAGTTAAAACCTTTGGAAATTAATTGAGTTCCGACAAGAATATTTACTTCGTTATTTTCTATATCTGCTAGTAAATTTTTAGTTTCTTTCTTTTTATTAAGAAAATCACTGGATAATATCCTTATTTTTTTTTCAGGAAAAATTTGTTTTAGTTCAGCAAAAATTTTCTCTACTCCTGGTCCGTACATTTGAAATTCGCAGTTCAAATCTGACTTTTTACATTTTTTACTTATGTTACACTTGTATCCGCAGTGATGACACATGGCTTTATTTATATGTTTATGAAAAGTTAAAAAAATTGAACAATTAGGACAATTAAGCTTGGAACCACATCTTTTACAAATCATAAATGGTGCATAACCTCTCCTGTTTAAAAAGAAAAGGACTTGGTCCTTTTTTTCTAAGTATTTTCTTACTAAATTTAAAGTTTTAGAATCCAGCCAAATATTTTTTTTCTTTCTATCTAGATTTAAATTGACTACCTCTGTGTTGGGAAGCGAAAAATTTTTATATCTTTTTTCTATTTTAGTAAGATTATATTTTTTATTTTTAACATTATTATAGGTCTCTAGTGATGGAATAGATGTAGATAATAAAACTGGAATATTTTCCATGGATGCCCGAGAAATCGCCATATCCCTTGCATTGTATCTAATGCCCTCATCTTGTTTGTATGAAGAATCATGTTCTTCATCAACAACTATTAAACCAAGATCTTTGAACGGCAAAAATAGTGAAGATCTTGCTCCTACTACTAATTTTATTTTTCCATTAATTATATTTTTCCAAATTATTCTTCTATTTTTCTTTGTTATCTTTGAATGCCAAATAGCAGGTTTAAATCCAAAATAATCTTCGAATCTTTGGTTAAACTGGTCTGTTAAAAATATTTCGGGTAACAAAACCAAAGATTGTTTGTTCTTTAAAATATTTTCTTTGATTTTTTCAAAATAAACAATTGTTTTTCCCGATCCAGTAACTCCCTGAAGTAATGTTACATTAAATTTATCGCCAAAATTATTTATATCATTGAGGCATTTGTTTTGTTCTGAGTTTAGATTAAAATTATTTTTTTTACGAAGGGTATTTTTTTTAAATGAATCTGAATTTTCAGAAAAAACAGATTTGTCGCCTAAACACATTTTTAAGACCATTCCCTTTGGAACTAAATTATAAAGTGAAAACCAGTTAATAAATTTTACCAAATTTTTATTAAAAGAAACTGATTTTTTTTCCAATATTGTTCTGACATTAAATTTTTTATTTGTCTCTTCTATTCTGTCCCAAACTACCCCTATCTCTTTCTCTTTCCCAAAGGGAACTAAAACTATTGAGCCTGGTTTTAATTTTCCAAATTTTCCAGATAAATATGTATGAGGATGATCAAAAATTCTTGGGATAAGAACTGGTACTTTCATGAATTACTAAAAATAAATTTCTTTTAAAAATGAATAGGTCTTTTTTCTACTGCCAAAGCTGCTTCCTTAATGGCTTCGGTATGAGTAGGATGGGCGTGGCATGTTCTTGCAATATCTTCTGCGCTAGCACCAAATTCCATTGCTATAGCCATTTCGGCAATCATGTCTCCACTGTGTGGACCTATTATATGCACTCCTAAAACTTTATCAGTTTTTGAATCCGCCAAAATTTTTACAAAGCCCTCTGTTTCATTGTTAACTTTTGCTCTTGAATTAGCCATAAAAGGAAATTTTCCAATCTTGTAACTTATATTTAATTTTTTTAACTCTTCTTCTGTTTTTCCAACTGCAGCAACTTCTGGTGAAGTATATATAACTCCAGGAATAATATTATAATTCACATGACCAGACTGACCTGCAATGATTTCTGCTGCGGCTATTCCCTCTTCTTCTGCTTTATGAGCTAGCATTGGTCCCTTGATCACATCTCCTATTGCAAAAATGTTTTTTGCAGAAGTGCGAAATTCTTTATCAACTTCTATTCTTCCACTTTTGTCTTTATTAATACCAATTTTTGATAAATTTAATCCTTCAGTATAAGGTTTCCGGCCTACAGAAACCAAAACCTTTTCGCATTCTATATTTCCCTTTTCTTTGCTTGCGTTACTAATAAACTCAACAAAAACTTTATTTTTTTCACTTTTAACGCCTGTTACTTTGTTGTTTAACAAAAATTTAATTCCCTGTTTTGATAAAATTTTTTGAAATTCTTTTGAGACCTCTCTATCCATACCAGGAATAATATGATCCAAATATTCGATTACGGTAACATTAGATCCTAGTCTAGACCATACAGACCCCATTTCTAAACCTATATAACCTCCTCCAATAACAAGTAAATTCTTAGGAACCTGATTTAACGACAAAGCACCAGTTGAAGAAATGACATTCTTCTCATCAATTTCAATACCCGGTAATGAACTCGGTGATGAACCCGTTGCAATAACAATATTTTTTGATTTATAAGATGTTTTTTTTCCATTCTCATATACAACGACATCATTTTTTGAGAACAAAACACCCTTTCCTTTAATATAAGAAACCTTGTTTTTTTTAAATAAAAATTCTACGCCCTTTGTTAAAACTTGAACCGATTTATTTTTGTTCATCATCATTTTATTAAGATTTAACTTAACGTTTTCAACTTCAATACCTAAATTGTTATAATTTTTTTGTGTCTTGTAATAAATCTCTGATAAATTCAGAAGACTTTTAGATGGAATGCATCCCACATTTAAACATGTTCCCCCTAAAGCTCCTCTAGCTTCAATACATCCGGTTTTTAAACCAAGTTGTGCTGCACGAATAGCACAAACGTAACCTCCTGGCCCTCCGCCAATAACTAAAAGATCAAAATCTTCTTTCATACTTAAACGTTTAGGAAAAGCCTTTGTGGCTCCTCTAAAGATTCTTTTATATTTTTTAAAAAAGAAACAGCTTCTTTACCATCAACAATTCTGTGATCATAAGATAAAGCAAGATACATCATAGGACGAATTACTATCTGACTATTTTTTACAACAGCTCTTTCTATTATGTTATGCATTCCCAATACTCCAGATTGTGGTGGGTTTAAAATTGGAGTTGAAAGCATGGATCCATAAATTCCCCCATTTGTGATAGTGAAAGTACCTCCTTGTAAATCTTCTATGCTAATTCTTCCTTCTCTAGCTTTGTCACCCAAAGATGCAATATTTTTTTCAATATCTGCAAATGACATCTCGTCTGGACTCCTCAACACAGGAACTACTAGGCCTCTATCAGTTCCCACTGCAAAACTAATGTTATAATAATTTTTATATACTATTGTTCCATCCTGAATCTCAGCGTTAATTGCTGGAAAATTTTTCAACGCAGAAACACATGCTTTAACAAAAAAAGACATAAAGCCTAGTTTAGTTGAATATTTTTTTTTAAATTCATTTTTATAATCATTCTTCATTTGAATTACATCAAACATATCAACTTCATTAAAAGTCGTTAGCATAGCCGCATTGTTTTGTGCTTCTTTAAGTCTTTTGGCTATTGTCATTCTTAGTCTGGTCATTTTTATTCTTTCTTCTGGACCATGAGTGAATTTTCTTTTATTAGGAGCAGGTTTGGAGCCCATTAAACTTAATAGATCTTCTTTTAAAATTACTCCATTTTTTCCAGTTCCTTTTATATCTTTAAGATTAATATTTTTTTCATTAGCAATTTTTCGGGCAGAAGGAGAAGCTATTTTTTCATTGGAATAGTCTTCGGTTTTAACCTCTTCGTCGAGTACAAGTGGAAGTTCTTCTTTTAATTCCTTTAAAACTAATTTTTCTGGAGCGCGTTTTTCTTTTTTCTTTTTCTTACCATTCTCTTCCTCGAACATTCTAGGAGCTTCTTCTTCCTCTTCTTCTTTTACAGGTGGTTTATATTTTTTCTCTTTTTTTTCTGATGTTTTAACAGCACTTAAACCTATGCTTCCTAAAAGAGCACCAACTTCAACGGTGTCTCCTTCGTTCACTGATATATTTTCTAAAACTCCATTAGATGGTGAAGGTACCTCGACGTTCACTTTATCGGTTTCAAGTTCTACGATAGGTTCGTCAGAGTTAACTTTTTCTCCAACGTTTTTGAGCCATCTAGAAACAGTGGCTTCTGTGACTGATTCGCCTAATGCTGGGACAACTATTTTTTCAGACATTTATTCTAATTAAACTTACCTACAACCTTTTCTAATATTTTTTTTTGTTCTGCAAGATGTTTATTTAAATTTCCGGTCGCAGGTGATGCAGCTGCATTTCTACCCACAAATTTAACTTTTTCGCCTTTTACTTGAATGATTTCTAATGTTCTATCGATATAGTATTTTACAGTATTCCAAGCTCCCATGTTCATAGGTTCTTCTTGGCACCAGAAAAACTTTGCATTTTCATATTTTTTTAATTCTCTACCCAGATGTTTTACTGGAAATGGATATAATTGCTCTATTCTTATAAAAACAGTTCTATCATCCCTGGTTTTTTCTCTGGCCTCAAGCAAATCAAAATAAATTTTTCCTGAACACATAACAACTTTTTTTATTTTCTTATTTTTTTGCAATTTAATTAGTTTGCTTTCTTTGAGATAAGCATGATCCTCTAGGATTCTATGAAATCTGGTTTTTTTTGTAAAATCCTCTAAATTTGAAACACATCTTTTATGTCTCAATAAAGATTTTGGCGTCATAACTATTAAAGGTTTTCTAAAATCTCTACGCATCTGCCTTCTGAGTAGATGAAAATAATTAGCAGGTGTTGTACAATTTACAACTTGTAAATTTTCTTGAGCGCACAATTGTAAAAATCTCTCTAACCGCGCTGAAGAGTGTTCTGGGCCTTGACCTTCATAACCATGAGGTAAAAGCATTACGAGACCACTTGCTCTTGACCATTTAGATTCGCCAGATGCAATAAATTGATCGATAACAACTTGTGCACCATTTACAAAGTCTCCAAATTGTGCCTCCCAAAGAACTAAGGTTTCTGGTTCAGACAAAGAATAACCAAATTCAAAACCCAAAACACCTAGTTCTGATAATAAGCTATCAATAACCTCAAATTTTTTTTGATTTTTTGATATATGATGAAATGGAACATATCTATCGTGACTGTCTTGATTTCTTAATACAGCATGTCTTTGACTAAAAGTTCCCCTTCCCGAATCTTGACCAGAAAGTCTGACAGAAAAACCTTCATTTAAAAGTGTTCCAAAAGCTAGTGACTCCGCTGTGGCCCAATCAATTGGTTTTCCTTCAGTAAACATTTTTCTTTTGTTTTCAAATATCTTTATTAAGGTTTTGTGTATGTTAAAATTTTTAGGTAAATCTGTAATTTTTTTTCCAACAGTTATTAATTCTTTTTTTTCTACACCTGTAATTCCTCTTTTATCTTTTCCTATTTCTGGTTTAAACCGGGACCATACTCCATCAAACCATGTCATCTTTTCTTTGTAGCTCTTAGCATTTGAAAATTCTTTACTTAATAAATCTTTAAATTCTTTTTTTCTCGACTCAAGTTCGTCACTAGTAATTAAACCTTCATTAAAAAGTTTTTTTCCATAAATTTGAAGTGTTGTTGGATGACTTCGAATTTTTTTGTACATCAAAGGCTGAGTAAATGACGGCTCGTCACCTTCATTATGTCCAAAACGACGATAACAAACCATATCGACAACCACATCTCTATTAAATTTTTGTCTAAACTCAGTTGCAATCTTTGCACAATGAACAACTGCTTCTGGGTCATCTGCATTAACATGAAGAATTGGAGCTTGAACCATTTTTGCTACGTCAGAAGGATATGGCGAAGATCTGGCAAATCTTGGTGCTGTCGTAAAACCAATTTGATTGTTAATTATAATATGAATAGTCCCACCAGTATTGTGCCCTGGTAATCCAGACATTGCAAAACATTCAGCTACAACGCCTTGGCCTGCAAAAGCTGCGTCTCCGTGTATTAAAACTGGAACAACTTTTTTTCTTTCTTTATCTTTATGAAAATACTGCTTTGCTCTGACTTGGCCTAGAACAATTGGATTTACAGCTTCTAAGTGTGATGGATTATCTGTAAGACTAATGTGAACCAAATTTCCATCAAATTCTCTATTTGCAGATGCACCTAGGTGATACTTTACATCACCTTCAAAATCTTTTTTTGAATCAATTTTTTCTCCAAAAAATTCTTTAAAAATTGTTTTGAAAGGTTTTTGCATCATATTTGCAAGTACATTTAATCTTCCCCTGTGAGACATGCCAATTTTAACTTCTTTTACTCCTAAATGTCCTCCACGCTTAATAATTTGCTCTAACGCGGGAATGAGGGACTCTGCTCCATCCAAACCAAATCTTTTAGTTCCGACAAATTTAACATGTAAAAACTTTTCAAATCCTTCTGCTTCTACTAATTTATTTAGTATTGCTCTCTTTCCATTTTCCGTAAATCTTATTCCCTTTTCCTTTCCTTCTATTCTCTCTCTAATCCAAAATCTTTCTTCTGGATCCGCCATATGCATAAACTCATATCCTATATTTCCACAATAAATCTTTTTGGCAGATTTAATAATCTCATTTAAATTAGAAGATTGTAATCCCAATATACCATCAACAAAAATTTTTCTACTTTCATCTTCTTTTTTAAATCCGTAAGTTTCAGGCTTAAGTTCCGGATGTTCTTCACGTTCTTGTAATCTTAGAGGATCCAAATTAGCTAACAAGTGACCTCTAATTCTATAAGCTCTCATCAAAGTGTTTGCTCTGATGGAGTCTTGGGCACTTTTATTGAGCGTTATTGAATCTAGATGAACAGAACTAGTATTATTAGAATCTTTTGTAAACTCTTCACCATTTGTTATAGTTTTTTTTCTTTTTTTTCTTGACCAACTTGGTCCATTAACTGTTTTGATTATTTCTTCTTTATTATCATTTAAGCTTTTAAAAAATTCTTTCCACTCCTCTGGTAATCCTTGAGGGTTAGTTACATATTGAGCATAAAGCTCTTCCATAAATTCAGAACTATTGGATCCCAAAAATGAGGTTTTATCAAAAATATTATTATTTTTTGTAGCTGACATTATTTTTTTGAGATTATATTAACACAAAAAAAATAATTAACTATTAAGTTTATTATATAGAGTTTTTCCTATATCTGCTGGGGATTTTGAAATTGTGATTCCAGCTGATTTCATAACTTCAATTTTATTTTCAGCACCACCTTTACCTCCGGAAATAATTGCTCCAGCATGACCCATACGTCTTCCTGGCGGAGCTGTAAGTCCTGCTATAAATCCTACAATTGGCTTTTTAATTTTAGACTTTTTAATAAATTCACAAGCTTCTTCTTCGGCAGAACCTCCGATTTCTCCAATCATTATTATAGATTCAGTTTCAGGATCTTTAAAAAATAATTCAAGACAATCTATAAAATTTGTCCCGTTTATGGGATCTCCACCAATGCCAATACAAGTCGATTGTCCCATGCCGTTTTCTGATGTTTGAGCAACTGCCTCGTAAGTTAAAGTACCAGAACGCGAAACTATTCCGACTTTTCCTTTTTTATGTATATCTCCTGGCATGATTCCAATTTTGCATTCATCCGGTGTAATAATTCCAGGACAATTTGGTCCTATTAATCTACTCTTACTATTTTTTAGAAAACTTTTTACTTTAACCATGTCAATAATCGGGACCCCTTCAGTAATACAGACTATTAGTTCCATTTCCGCTTCCATAGCCTCAGTGATTGCAGATGCTGCAAATTTTGCTGGAACATATATCATTGTTGCTGTTGCACCTGTCTTATCTTTTGCATCTTTTACTGTGTTAAAAACTGGTAAATTTAAATGTTTTTGACCTCCTTTTTTTGGTGTAACACCTCCAACCAATTTGGTTCCATACTTTATGGCTTGCTCTGAGTGAAAAGTACCATGCTTACCTGTAAAACCTTGGCAGATAACTTTTGTATTTTTATTAATCAAAATAGACACTGTTATTTAATAGCCTCCACTATTTTTTTGGCTGCATCATTTAAATTGTCAGCAGATAAAATTTTTAAATTGGATTCGTCTAAAATTTTTTTTCCTTCTTTAAAATTAGTACCTGCTAGACGTACAACTAGCGGAACTTTTAGCTTTATCTCTTTGGCTGCCTCAACAACTCCTTGTGCCAGCACATCACACCTCATTATTCCACCAAAAATATTTATTAAAACACCTTTAACATTTTTGTCTGCCAATAAAATTTTAAAAGCTGCAGAAACTTTTTCTCTGCTGGCTCCGCCTCCTACATCTAAAAAGTTAGCTGGTTCTTCGCCATAAAGTTTAATTATATCCATAGTCGCCATCGCTAAACCTGCTCCATTCACCATACAACCTATTGAGCCATCCAATTTAATATATGCCAAATCATGCTCGCTGGCTTTTATTTCGGCAGGATCCTCTTCGTTTAAATCTCTTAATTTAAAAATTTCTGGATGTCTAAAAATTGCATTATCATCGAAGTTCATTTTTGCATCTAAACAAAGTATTTTGTTATCTTTGGTTATAACAAGAGGGTTTATTTCGATTAATGAAGCATCTTTAGAAATCAAAGTATTATACATTGCGTTTACAAGTTTTGAAGCTTCCTTTTTTTGTTTCTCATCAAAGTTAAATATTTTTATTATATTTTTTATATCTTGTTCATTTAAAGATTTCTTAAAATCAATTTTAGTAGTAATAATTTTTTCAGGATTATTTTTTGCCACTAGCTCAATATCTACTCCTCCCTCTGTACTGCTTATAAAGGCTATTTTTGCGCTACGTCTGTCTATTATACAGGATAAATATAATTCTTTAGAAATATCATAGGCTTTTTGAATATAAATTCTTTTAACTTCTTTACCTTCTGGACCAGTTTGGGGAGTAACCAAGGTTTTTCCAAAAAGTTTTTTTGCTTCTTCTAAAATTTTTATTTTTTTTACAAGCTTAACTCCCCCAGCTTTTCCTCTTCCACCAGCGTGAATTTGAGCTTTCAAGACTAATTCCTCTGAGTTAAGGTCTTTGATTTTTTCATTAAGATTGTTAACATCAAAGATAACTATTCCATCTGAAATTGGAGCACCGAATTCTTTTAAAATTTCTTTTGCTTGGTATTCGTGAATGTTCATTGTTTGCTATTTAAGGTCAGCATCTAATTTAAGTGCGGACTCAAAAAGCTCTTTTACTGCTTTTATTGAAATCTCAAAATTTTTCTTCTCATTTGCATCTAATTTAATTTCTAAAACTTTTTCAACTCCTTTTGTACCAATAACTACTGGAACTCCAGCATATAGATCTTTAAATCCATATTCTCCCTTAAGATAAGCGGCACATGGCAAAGTTTTTTTCAAATTTTTAAGATACGACTCAGCCATTTCTACCCCTGACGCAGCTGGCGCATAAAAAGCAGAGCCTTTTTCTAATAATTTGACTATTTCGGCTCCACCCTTTCGAGTTTTGTTTATTATTTCATCAACTTTTTCTTTAGAAATTTTTTTACTTTTTATCAAATCACTTAATGATTTTTTATTTATCAGAGTGTGATTTAACATTGGAACCATGGTATCACCGTGTCCACCTAGCACAAAGGTTTCTATATTCTTAACTGGTTCTTTTAATTCTTTTGAGAGAAAATATTTATATCTTGAAGAGTCTAAGATACCCGCCATTCCTACAACTTTGTTTGTTGGTAATCCGGAATACTTTTGAAAAGCCATTACAATAACATCAAGTGGATTTGTTATACATATTACAAAAGCGTTGGGTGAATTACTTTTAACTCCCTGGGCAACTTGTTTAATAATTTTCAAGTTAATTCCCAACAAATCATCTCTGCTCATTCCTGGTTTTCTTGGAACTCCTGCTGTTATAATAATTACATCGGAGTTTTTTATATCTTCATAATTATTTGT
>Ga0310344_10001577_pt1 | contig 17418 bp, 23 predicted proteins | sample HC15DNA20200_MG_FD_203801 | JGI IMG/M metagenome (GOLD analysis project Ga0310344, IMG submission 203801) | Marine microbial communities from station ALOHA, North Pacific Subtropical Gyre - HC15-DNA-20-200_MG | ecosystem: Environmental > Aquatic > Marine > Oceanic | place: Pacific Ocean: North... | reverse complement strand
TACCTTTTCAATTTTTTTTAATGATAGTTCAATTCTCACTAATTTTATTTTTCTAATCACAATCTAATCTATCATTAGAAACGAAGGTGTCTGGGAGCGATCTGAGCGATCTGAGAAGAGTCAACAAGAACGATCAGTCTTGTGAAATTTTCCAAAAAGATCAGTTGAACTGTGATTCTGAAATAGTAAATGATCTCAACATGAGTACGACTACAATCGATCCAATTGACAGGCTCCTAGATGCAGCTCAGAGTGGCAAAACACTCATCAAAAACAGAGACGTACTACATTTTACACACATCCCCAACCAAATCCTTCATAGGGACCCGGAACAGGAGAAAATCACACAATCATTACTCCCAATTCTAATGGAATCTAGGCCATCAAACCTATTGGTGTATGGTAAACCTGGTACAGGCAAAACACTGGTAATCAAAAAGGTTCTATCAAAAATTCAAAAACGAGTAGAAGAGGGATCATTTCCAATTAAACTAGCATATACTAACGCAAAACAAGAGACCACCCTTTACGGTCTACTAGTTTCATTTGGTAGACAATTAGGACTTGGTAGCCAAAAGACCAATGATGATAAGATGTGGCTCCCAAACACAGGCCTATCTATCAGCGAAGTCTTCAACAGAATTCTCTATGTTTTGGACAAGAATGAGATTAATACCGTGTTTGTAATTGACGAGATTGACTACCTAGCAGAATTAATCCAAAAAACAGGAAAGGATGTACTTTACCAAATCACCAGGGCAAATGAGAGATTAACTACAGGTTCACTTACCCTAATTGGCGTCTCAAACGACCTCACGTTCAAAGAACGTCTAGATCCTCGTGTTATTAGCACTCTTAGTGAGGAAGAAATTATCTTCACAAACTATGATCTGACCCAAATCAGACAAATTCTTGACGCCAGAATTGAGATAGCCTTTAACCAAGGAGTAGTCTCTGACGCAGCCTTGAACCTATGTTCTGCAATGGCAGGTAGAGAATCTGGCGACGCTAGAAGAGCCTTAGACTTACTCCGTGTGGCAGCCGAAATAGCTGAAAGGACACAGGCACCAAACGTAACAGAAGAGCACATCAGAATGGCAGCAGAGAAGATTGAAGAAAACAAGGAAGTTGTAGCACTTCGTTCATACCCACTACATGAAAAATTACTAATCATGGCAATTATGAAATCATCAGAGATTTCTACCGGAGAGGTATACTCAACATACAAAAATCTCTGTAAAGAGATTCGCCAAAAAGAGCTAACCCAGAGAAGAGTTACCCAAATGCTTAGTGAAATCGAGATGTCTGGAATTATCACAGGCCGCATCGTTCACCAAGGAACTCATGGAAATACCAAAAAATACAGAATCACAGTTTCACCAGACATGGTCAAAACTACCTTTAAAGACGAGATTCTCTTACAAGACATTCTCTAATCACAAAATAAATACACTCTAACCATATCCTCACTTGATGGATTTATTCAAAAGAAAATCTAAAGATGAGGCAGATTTAGAGTGTAAAATATGCCATTTGAAATTTTCTGATCCTGAAAGAACAATGCGACATATGTTAAAAGCACATTCAAAACCCCAAAAAAGGAAGAGAGTTGGCACTGGCAAATACGGTTAAAACCACAAAGCCTCAAATATACTTCGATTAAACCCAGCACAAGATGTTAGCCAGAATCATTGTATTTTTCATATTCACAGGAATTTTTGCTGGTGTATATGGCATAGCCACCACTAGTGAACCAACAGAAGAAGAAGTTCAGCAGATCATGAATTTCTTTGAAGAAATTATTCACACCATAGATGGAATTGGTATTTTTGTCCATAACGTAACAATCGCATTACCGATGTTTCTTCCTGGGTTTGGGGTAGCATGGGGCCTATTTTCTGCATATTCTACAGGATTTGCATATTCAGCTATAGCCATAGCAAATGAAGAGGTAGCCCAACTAAACCCACTGGCTGTTTTATTGACCCCTTTTGGACTTATGGAACTAGCAGCCTACTCCATAGGAATGTCAAGAAGTGCATTACTTGCAAAAAACCTATTACAAAAGAAATGGTTTTTGATAAAATCTCAGAAATTCATAATTTTAATCGAGATTGGAATTGTAGTTGCTCTATTGTTGATTGGAGGTATAGTTGAAATGTGGATGATTGAAACTGCGCAAGGTATGGAAGGCATAGTATAATACCCACACCAATTAAAATCCAACATTGATACAAGATAAGGTTGTAGTAATTACTGGCGCTTCTAGCGGAATCGGATATTCTACCGCAAAGGCATTAGCAAAAAAAGGCGCAAAGATAGTAGCTGGTGCACGAAGATTAGACAGATTAGAAACTTTACAAAAAGAAATCTCAGAAGATGGTGGGGAAATCACTATTTGTGAAACAGACGTCACCAAAAAATCTGACTGTGATAATTTAGTTAAACAGGGAATCGATAAGTATGGAACTGTAGATGTTCTGATAAACAACGCTGGATTAATGCCGCTCAGTTTTATTAGATCCCTAAAAATTGACGAATGGGATAGAATGGTGGATGTAAATTTCAAAGGCGTGATGTATTGTACCGCAGCGGTAGTACCCACAATGGTCGAAAAAAACACCGGCCATATCATAAACATATCTTCAGTTGCGGGAAGAATTGTTTTCCCAGCAGGAAGTGTATACTGTGCTACAAAACATGCAGTTACAGCATTTTCGGAAGGACTAAGACAAGAACTTAGTGTAAGAAAAAACATTCGGATTACCAGTATTGAACCTGGGGTTGTACAAACAGAACTAACTGACACAATTACTGAAAAAGCATTAGCGGCATTCATAGAAAAAGGGAAAAAAATGGCAGGCCTACAGGCTGAAGATATTTCAACCGCAATTATCTTTGCAATTGATGCACCAAATCATATGAATGTAAATGAAATTCTAATTAGACCAACTACACAAGAAGTCTGATTATTCAGATTTAGTTTCTTTTTCTCGATTCATATGTCCTAACAACGCCTTGATCTCTTTGCCCATGTTGTTTGGATCTTTTTCTAAATCTAATTTTTCAGCTATGGTATCTTTCAATTGTAAATTTTCTAACTCAATTCGTCTTTTTTCAATACAGTGTAAGTGATCACCGTCTGTCGCAGAAATTTTTTTGCATATTGAACATATTCCCATACAGCTTTTTGTCTGTACCACGATTTAATTATTTCATATTATGTTTATGCTTGGGGGACGTCGTCTAGTTTGGCTATGATGCCAGTCTGGGGGGCTGGAGGTCGGAGGTTCGAATCCTCCCGTTCCCACCATCCAAAGTTATTTTTTTAATAGACTCTAATTTCAAACCAACTAACAAATTCTCAAAAATATCTTGCGTTGGATTTTTTTTATACGCTCGAATTAGTTCAATTATTTTCTTTTTTGTTGGGAGTTTAATCTTTTTTTGAATTATTTTTGCTAATCCCGTGCCTATGAAAATTGCTTGAGTAGCTCCTGAAACATTTGAGGTTTTTCTATCAATACTAGAACTTTCAAAATCTATGATTGTGCTTCTTTTTTTGTTCACTATTACATGTTTATCTATAGTACTTAATTCTCCGTGATCTAATCCTATCTCATCTAAACGATAACATTCTCTTAACACATTATTTACAATACGACGTATTTCCTTTGCTTTTGTTTCTGGTTTTTTTGCCCAATCAATAATTTTTTCACCTTTAATGTATTCCATAATTAAAAAATTTTTTGAATTTTTGATAAATTTGGGGCCTATCTTAATTTTATTTACCTTCTTCAATAATTTAGCTTCATTGGACATATTTTTTCTTGGAGAATCAATTCGTCTAATCTTTAACGCAACTGTATCATTCTTTTGTTTAGCAAGCACAACCATTCCGACATAACCCTTTCCTAATATGTTACATTTCTCAATCTGTAATGGACCTGTAAAAGAAACATGTGAAATCCCTAATTTTTTAAGTTCAATTAACCGTTTTTTAATTTCTATATCTTTTGGTTTTGGAAATGCAAGAATCTTCCTGTAAGGATCTTTTGTGAAAATACTAATTGGTTGAAAACGCTGTGTCATCTGTAGTTAACAGTTTTGAAATGCTCTTTTTAACAGATGTGTTTTGCTTTTCATCTCCACTTGTAATTTTAAAACCTATCTTAAAGTCAGATCTTAATCCCTTAGGAATTCCTGACTCACCAATATGATTTTTAATTAAATCACTCAGGTATTTTTTTGCATTATCGTATCTTCTCGACTGTAATGATTGTAATTTACCATCTTTATCTGTCCACATTAATTTTGATTTTTTCGAATTAATATTGATGAATTTACTAGCGAATTCACTAGAGAAAACTTCTGGACCTGTTCTAACTTCATTTTTTGATATAGTTAATGATTCGAATAAAAATAACAAACTCGCTTTGTTTTCGTCATATGCAATTGCATCATTTCTAAGAACATTGAATCCTTCTTTATTTAGCTGAGATTCAATAGAACTCGACGCTCTTTTTATCTGCCCATAAACTATATCGTCACTTCTTTTTTTATACTTGAAATTAACGACTAATGTATTTTTTGCTAATTCTTTTGGGATTTTCATCTTGTTTTTTTCCTTGAAGTAAGATATTGAATTTTTCTTTAAGAAGTTTCTTGCAATTAAAACAAAATTTGCAACATTATCAATTGATACAGCCGCACCAAGATTTCTGTTTCTGTCTATGGGGTCAATAATGACCATCGGAGATTCAAATTTTCTAGGCGATTCACCTATCATCTCATTGTTTTGGAGCTTGGCCATTTTCTTTAGTACGTTCTCAAAACTTCCCAGATAATACACTAAAGATTCACACACATAACCACTGAATCCTTGCTTTGCAATTTCTGCTCCATACATTCCATTAATTTTTAGAAAACACTTCAGAATTCTAATATCGTCTTTCATGGAACCAGTTAGATTTGCACTCATGAATTCTGTATGAAATGTAGATCTATCTGCCGCACTCTTCCATTCACCTTTTTTAATATCGTAACAAGGCACAACATTTACACCAACTCCATTGATGTTTGCCTCAACAAATGGATGCTCAGAATATCTAACATATGGTTTGAATTTTTTCAATGAATCAAAACCAATTTTCTTACCAATTGTTTCAAAATCTTTCTCTTTTGTAGTTTTTTTGAATTTTACAAATATATCAATGTCAATTTTTTCTGGTGTCCATGTTTCTTTAGCATATGAACCACCAAAATGTACTGATACAACTGATTTTTGTTTTTCAGATGTTCTGTTAACCAAACTAAAAACTTCGTTTGCAATTTTATCAACTTTTTTTCTTTGTGTGTTATTTGGTATTGCTAACTCTTTTGATTTTTTTATTACATCACTTTTCATTTCCATTAACCTCCAGTAAATCTGAATATTCTGGTCCCTTTGGGCTTAAAACGCTTTTTTTTAATTTAATTTTTGATATAACTTGTGTTCCAAACTCAGTTTCATCAACATCATTCATTTTTGGTGAAATATCACCAATTTTGTTCTTTATTCTAAAAACTGTCAAATGCGGCTTGAATTTCTTATCTTTTTCAAAGCCTAATGCGGCTAGATTACTTTCTATCTCTTTTGCTATACTAGAAAGTTTTTCTGCACCTATTTTATCACATCCAATCCAAATCACTCGAGGATTTCTGAGATTTGGAAATACACCCACACATTGTAAAGATAATTCAAACTGTGAAAATTCTATTTTTTTTAAAACATCCTTTACTTGTTCACATTTGTCTTCTTCAATTTCTCCTAGGAACTGTAATGTAAAATGGATCTGATCAATTCTAGTGGGTTTTGCATTAATCTTTAACTCATTTTGAAATGTTTGAATTTTATTTAAAATTTCTAATTCAGAAATTTCAACTGCTATGAACACTCTCATAGAAAATGAAATGTTTGTAATTATTTATCGCTACCTTCATAGACTAGTCATTCAAAAACAATCTGTGCCAAAATTAGTAGTGTGTCTAACTGGAATGCCCGGAGCTGGAAAATCTACTATTGTTTCAAAATTAAAAGAACAAGGATATGAAACATTTAATCTTGGTGATGGAGTAAGGGCTGAAGCTAAAAGGCAGAATCTAGATCCTACAGGTGAAAATTTGGGAAAAATGATGCTAGAACTACGTAAAAAAAATGGACCTGGAGCAGTTGCAGAATTAATCAAACCTTCGATACAAAACTCCACTCATGAAATTATTATAATTGATGGAATCCGTTCCATAAATGAAATCAATGTTTTAAAAGAAACCGGCAATGTAAAATTACTAGCGGTGAAAGCATCACCAGACACAAGATTCAATTTTATGAGCGAGCGTAAAAGGTCAGACGATCCCTTAACACGAGAAAAATTTGACGAACGTGATAATCGTGAAATTGGGGTTGGTTTAGAAGAAATCATAAAGCTTGCAGATGACTCAATTGAAAATAACAATGTAACAATAGATCAGATGGTCGAATCTGCAATCAAAATTTTTCAAAATTGGGTAAGATAATGAATCAAAAAACCACAATCCAAATTTTTTGTGAAGTTAATCCATCTGAAGATCCTGAAAAGGTAAAGCTAGCAGTAAATAATGTCTTTCCAGACATTGAATTAGAAGTATCTGATTTTAACATAACAGGTAAAACAAACGATATTCAAATTTTATCTCAAATCTCAAAATCTATACATGAAAAAAACACAAAAAACACTTACCAGAGGATTCTTAAAAAAAACAACGATGGTGATTCTACATGGTTTTATCTTAACAAACAGGCAGCATTTGTTAATACTGTTGCATTATGTAGTGAGGCAAACGAATCATCATTAGGCCCAATAAAGGTAATTTTACGCTCAAACGACATTCAACATATCATAGATTCAATTACGAATTAGTAAAACTAACTATTTCTAGCCAATTTGAGAATTTTTTTTTAGCTCAGTCATGAAAAATCGATTTTTACAGAATAGTCATGAAAGTACAAGTACAATTAGCAATAATTGGCGCAGTGTTAGTAGTTGGTGGAATTTTATTCTTACCTGAAACAATAAACCAATTTCCAGCTAGTACAATGCTTCTTGATGCATTAGTTACAGATGCGACCAACATAAAGCAATACAATGAGCATACAAACCAAGTAGGTGATACATTGTATGATGTTGGGTTAAAAGCTGGAGAAACTGCTGTTGATGTTGCAAATCAAGTTGAAAACACTATTGACGAAACTGAAATTCCTGAAATTGACTTTCTAAAGTTTGACGAATAACTAAATCTCAATTTCAAGCAAATCTTTAGCAGCCATAGTAGATTCATGAATCTCTTTTGCTTCATTTAACAAAACAGACTCATCACTATATCTTGCTGAAAAATGTGTTAAAATGAGATTTTTTACATTTGCTTTTTTTGCCAATTCTGCGGCTTCTTTCGCAGTTGAGTGATTTGTCTCAACTGCTCTATCTTGTAAATCAAAGGAGAACGTACAATCAAAACTCAAATAATCACTATCTTGAAAGAACGCTGCTAGTTTTTCTGTTGGTCGTGTATCTCCTGAGATCCCAATTTTTTTCCCAGACCTCTTTTCTCCTGTTACTTGTGAGGATTCAATAATCTTGCCATCAATTTCTATAGAATTTCCATTTTGTAATTCATGCCACATTTTACCTTCTGGAATTCCTAGTTCTTTTGCCTTTTCAGGATAGAAAACTCCAGCTCTTTCGTTTTCTTCAAAACAATATGAAAAAGCCGGAACTCCATGCTGTGCTTCACAACAATTTATTTGATAATTTTTTTCATTTACAACATTACCTTCATCTACAAGAGTTATGAATACTGGAAATGGTAATCCAAAATTTAATACTTTGATATTTGCTGTAATGAATTCTTCAATTCCAGCTGGACCATAAATCTCTACAGATTCCGTTCTTTTCTGTAACGACATTGTTTGAAGAAGACCTAAAATTCCTAAACAGTGATCTCCATGAAGATGTGTCACAAAAATTTTCATTTTTTTATTCCAAGGAAGACCAGCCTTCAAATATGCAATTTGTGCTCCTTCTCCTGCGTCAAACATCAAAACCTCATTCTCACGAATAAGGCAAATACATGTGAGCGAACGCTCAACTGTTGGGGCAGCAGCCGATGTTCCAAGATAAACTATCTTCATAATATTATTTTCATCTCAACGCATCAGAAATAACTCTTGATACATCTACCTTTGCTGAATCCCCTGGTACAGTATTTGTGCTTATAATCTCGGATACTCCTGCATTTTTGATCTTCTTTGTGGCATCATTTACTAATAATGCATGAGTACACGCAACAAAAACACGTCTACATTTTTGTTTCTTTAAAAATTGAGTTGCTTTGGCAATACTACCGCCAGTACTAATCATATCATCTACAAGTATTAGATCTCTGTTTTTTACATCAACTTTTCCAGAAAGTATGTTTACATCACCGGTCTTTCTATCTCTATGTTTTTTTAATGTAATAAAATCTGTTTTCAAAAGGCGGGAAAACTTTTTAGCTCTTTCTTCGCCTCCCATATCTGGTGAAACTACTAACGGATCTTTCATTTTCAATTTCTTGAAATATTTAACTAAAACTTCCATTGCTGAAACATTCTCTGATGAAATTTTAAGCTCTTTTAATGCTAATTTACTATGAATGTCTACAGTTAGTACTTTTTTTACACCTGCAGCTTTTAGTAATCTTCCAACTACTCCAATAGTAACTACTTCACCACCAAGAAATTCTCTATCTTGTCTTGCATATCCCATGTATGGTATTACAGCGTACACTTTTGAAGAAAATTTCTGAACTTTAGAAACGATACTCAATAATTCTAAAAGATTTGAATCAACTGGCGGATAAGTTGATTGTACAACTATCGTAATACTTTTTTTCGGAATTTGATTAATAGTAATCTTACTTTCCCCATCAGGAAATATTTTCTTTTCGACCTTGATATATGGTGCTTTAAGTTTTCTAGCTATTCTTTTTGCTAAATCTGATGATGCATCTCCACCAATAACTGTAAACTTTGCCATTAAATCAACGAGCAAAAACGGATTCTTAAGTTTTCGTAAAATTACTTTCGAGTCTAATTTCTTTTCTTTTTACAAAATAGCTTACAATAGCGACTATACCCACACCAATAATCTGAATTCCAAGCCAATCTAAACCACCAAGTTCTGTTCTCTCAAACGTGAGAGGTGAGAATAATGGAAATGTTGTAGAAGAATTAGATAGAACGTCTGCAAGGAATACGTCAAATGCCAAATGTGATAAAACTGCAGCAAAAGCAACTGCACACATTCTTAGATCTCTACCACGAAGAACTATGAAGAAAACTACTGATGCTATAACTCCAAACGGAAGGGAATGACTCATTCTTGAAACTAATTCAATATCTAAAAATTGTAGCAGATGATCTACATCTAGTAAAATTGCAAAACTTCCCCCAAGTATGATGTATCTCACACTCAAAGTTCCTAATCCAATTATTGCTCCCCAAAAAATATGTCCTACAACATGTTCTATGGTTATTCCACTAACCAAGAATGGATTACCTATAACATGAGTATATTCACTATCAGGAAACATTCCTCCAATTATTGAAAAAGCAAATGAAACCGACGCAAAAATTATCGAGTTTTTCAAGATAAATTTTAGTTGTTTATTCATAACGAAAACCAAATTTTTGAATAAATTAATGATTACTATTCATCTGCAGACTCACCACGACCTAAATCACCCATGCCATATTCATCCATCACTTCCTCACGTTTTGCATCAAGCTGGTTGATCTCTTGTTCCTCACGCTTCTCATCTCCTTGGTAAACAGTTCTAATTGGCCATGGGATTCTAATATCATATTTCTTGAATTCTTCATACATGATTAAGCGCATATCACTTTTTGTCTTGAACTGTGCTCCATAATCTCTAACGTAAACCCACATTGAAAAGTCCAAAGCTGAATCATTGAATTTATCAAATCTTACAACAGGTTGTGTTACATCAACATGAATATCTTTATCACATCCACAACTAGGTTTATTTTCTTCAAGATATGGACATCTATTTTGTCTTACAAGATGTCTACCTTTAGCATCTACTGCTTCAATCATTGCACGTTTACCAATCTTTACAAGAATTGAAGTCACTTGTCTTGGATTATTCAAATATGAAACACCAACTTTCACAACTGCTGGAACAAGTTTGATTTCTTTTGTGTAATTTATGATCTGTGCACTAACTAATTGCCTTGTTGGAATTATTGCCACCGATTCGTTCAAGCCATGACGAATGTATGTTACTCTTGGCGTAATTTTATGTACATATCCATTATAGCCACTTTCTAACTGTACTCTATCTCCTTCTTTTACAACTTTATCCTTTCTAATCAAAATGTATGAAAAGTAATTTTCTAGTGTTTCTTTTAGAGCCAAACCAACTCCAAATGCAAGTCCACCAGTAGCGGTAGCCAGAACTATTAGATCAACTTGCCACCACGATACTACACCAATTATTACTCCAACAAAAATCAGAATTGGTAAAACCTGTTTAGCTGATTTTGGAACTCCTTCTTTTTGTTTCCTTGAATATCCTGGCGGTTTGTTTCCAGAAATAATTGGGTCAAAACCAGAATTTCTTTTTTGTTCTCTCCAAATATCTATAGGATAAATTTCCTCAGGAATTACACCTGGAAATAATTTCCTTCCAGATGCATTGTTTCCACTTGTACAATAATTGAAGTATTTTTCATATTTTTGTCGTTCAGATTTTTTCCATTGTTCAAATGGATCTTTAACATTCTTCTCATAACTTCCAACAGGATTTCCTTGAGCTGTTCTAAAACTTTCAAGATACTGCAATCCTTCTTCAGATTGCATATATGTACTGAATTCTTCATCTGTTAGATCTTCTGGTTTTTGTTTAGGTGGGATCCATTTGTACAATTTGTGGAAAAAATCTTCATCGTCATCTGGAAATCCTCTCATTTCGCGCCAAGCTTCAAAGTCTTCACGTTCAAGTACAGAACTGTCCCGTTTAGTTAGCGCAATTGGAACTAACTGCGATATTGTATAACCAATTACCAAAATGTTCAGAGTGTTAAGCATCTTTGCAAAGACTTCACTTGGGGCAAGCTCACCTTCACTTAATGGAATGGAAGACTCTTCATCAAATAATTCAAACACCTGAATGTACATGTTAACAGATGAAATCAACGCGATTGCTAGAAACGGTAAAATAATTTTTCTTGCAAATCTTGCAACATGTGGTTTTGTGTGATTAAATTTCTGTGTTTTAACCCAGAAAGAGAATTTTCTATAAACTAGACTAATTGCAATTATTCCAATTACTAGCCCAACAACAGCTAGTTGTAATGAGACTGAAGATGCGATCAACTGTGATACTGTATCGAACTGACCAACCGAAATTTCACTGATCTCCTCTACCATCTCTGTTTATTTTTTAATGATCCTGAACTTAAGTTATGAATTTGTTGTAGAGTTAACAAAAAGGTGTGAAAATTTTTAAAAAATCAGCATTTTTCACCCATGCATTCATGGCTGATCCTAAAGTTTAACAGAGGATAATTCCAATTTATGAGGTGGCTCAAATAAATCAGCAAGAATCTGTATGGAAAGTAGATTCATCACCATCGATCCAATCTTTTACTCTTGGCCACCTCAGAAAAATTCCACAACTTGAAAATTTTACAGAAGAGCAAATTTTTGAGATGGAAGTTGTAGGGAACGTTCTTCCTTTCAAGGCTAACAATTACGTCATCGAACAATTAATCGATTGGGATAACGTCCCAGGCGATTCTATGTTCAATCTAACATTTCCACAAAAACACATGCTAAAAGATGAACATTATGATATGATGGCCTCTGTCCTGAAAAGAAATCCTGACAGAAAAGAGATTCAAGAAATGGCTAACAAAATTCGATTGGAACTCAACCCTCATCCTGCAGGCCAAATGGAACTTAACGTTCCAATCCTAAAAGATGGAACAAAACTTTATGGCATGCAACACAAATACAACGAAACTTGCCTGTTTTTCCCTAGTCAGGGTCAAACATGTCACGCATATTGTAGTTTCTGCTTTAGATGGCCACAATTTGTTGGCATGGATGAAATGAAATTTGCAATGAAGGAAGGAGATGATTTAGCTCAATATGTAAAAGAACACCCAGAAATCTCAGACATTCTATTTACTGGAGGGGATCCAATGATAATGAAAGCAAGTTTGTTTGCTACATACGTTGACAAACTCTTAGACGCAGATTTACCAAATCTCAAAACAATTAGAATTGGAACAAAGGCATTATCATATTGGCCATACAAATTCATTTCAGATAAAGATGCAGATGAAACACTTGAAACATTTAGACGAATTAATTCTAAAGGAATTCACGTTGCATTAATGGGTCACTTTAATCATATTGCAGAATTAAAAACCGACGCAGTAAAACTTGCAATCAAGAAAGTTCGTGAAACTGGAACTCAAATCAGAACTCAATCTCCATTACTAACTAACATTAATGATGATGCTGACATGTGGGCTCAAATGTGGCAAAAACAAGTAGAGCTAGGATGTATCCCATACTACATGTTTGTTGTAAGAGATACTGGTGCACAACATTACTTTGGTGTTCCTCTAATCAAAGCTCATCAAATCTTCCAGAAAGCAATTCAACAAGTAAGTGGATTAGCAAGAACAGTACGTGGACCATCCATGTCTGCTACCCCAGGAAAAGTACAGATTGATGGAGTTGCTGAAATGAATGGAACTAAAGTTATGGTTTTTAGAATGCTTCAAGGTAGAAATCCAGAATGGGTAAACCGTCCATTCTTTGCAAAATATGATGAAAATGCCATCTGGCTTGATGATCTTAAACCTGCATTTGAAGACAAATTCTTCTTTGAAGACGAATTAAAGCAAATTAAAGAACAAAAAACAAAAAGTATGACAACTTAAAATATGGATTTTACAGGTGATATGATATGAGAAAAGAATTTGTAGTTATGAGAATCGACGCAGCACCAGACGGCGCTCCATATGTTTTGGTAACTCTTTCTTTAGCAAAAGACATGTCAGAAGGCAATCAACCTCCAAATCCATTTGGTGGCGGTAACGTAATGGGCTTTACAAACATGGATGATATGATGAAAAACCTAAACAAAATGATTGCAGGAGGAATGGGTGGTTCATCTCCAGGAGCAACATCTATCAAATTAGACATGCATGAATACAAACAACTTGCTCTATCTGTTGGGGATAAAGTAAATCTCGATATTTCGAAGGCAGAAGCATTAGGCGTATAGATCTCTTTAAAAATCTGAAATTTCTATTATTCTCATGGGTGATAAATCCGACGAAATGGTCCAAAATCTCAAGATGGAACTAGACATTTACAAAGAAAAAATAAAATCTCTTTTCAAATCAAAAAAATAGAATTATGAGTGCTAGTGAATTTCTGCGAAATGAACACCAAGATATTTTACGTCTTGAAAAAGTAATTACTAAATGTTACAAGGCTCTTTATGATGGTGCAAACATTCCGTTTACTGACATCGACAAGATTAATTTTTTAATTGCAGAATTTCTTGATTCCATACATTTTACCAGAGAAGAGGGCTCATACTTTCCATGTGTTGCAACATATGATCATCTGAATAAGGAAATTCGAGAATTACTCATAGAACATGAATTTAGCAGAAACATAGCAAGAGCAATTTCAAAAAATCTCAAACTATGGAAGAAAGGAGAAGACAAACGGGAACCTGTGGCTAGATTTCTTAGAACATATTCTATTTTCCTAATTGATCATATGGAAAAAGAAGAGAAATTTTTTGAAAAAGCAGAAAAAGAAATCCTATCAAAAGAAGAAGAACAAGAAATGCTTGAACAATTTCAATCAATTTCAGCGATCGCAGAAAAAGTAACTTCTCTTCTAAAAGACATCAATTATCTAGAATCTCAAAACTGGGCAAAATAACATTCTTAAGCGGTAATTTTCCTGCGTCTTACATGGCATTTTGTTTATGGATGACTGGTTTACCATGTTCAGGTAAAACCACTATAGTAAGAAAACTTGCTGAAACTATACCAAATTTGGCTATACTAGACGGAGATGAACTAAGAGAATGGTTCTCACCAAAGGACTTTTCAAAAGAGGCAAGAGATGAACACAACAGAAGAGTTGCTCACTTGTCAAAATTACTTCTAAAACACAATGTTCCAATGGGTGTTTCACTAATCAGCCCATACAAGGAAAATCGTGCAAATGCTAGAGAGATTATCGGAGATGATACAAAATTCTTTGAAGTTTATGTTAACGCTTCACTAGCACAATGTGAAGAGCGCGATGTCAAAGGAATGTATGCAAAAGCACGTTCTGGGGAAATCAAAGGATTTACAGGAATTGACGACCCATACGAGGCACCAGACAATGCTGATTTAGTCCTAGACACTGAGAACAAATCTCTTGATGAGAGTGCTGCTGAAGTACTAGAATTTTTGAAATCTAAGAATCTAATCTAGAAACAGCATCTAATGCATCTTGGTGAACTAATCCATTTGTAACCAATATTCCATTTTCGTGATTTACTGATTCCGTGTTGTATACCATATCCTTGCCTGAGATATCTGTCATCTTTCCTCCGGCCTCAGAAATTATACAGTTTGAGGCACAGGTATCCCACTGTTTCATCTTGTTTGTCATCGTAACGTAAATCTCTGCTTCTCCAGATGCAATCTCTGTTACTTTGAGGGAGCTACCAATACTTGTAACAACTGAAATCTCCATTTCATCTAATAACTTCTTCTCCTTTTCTGATAGATGATGTCTGCTAACTAGTGCATGACAATTTTGTATCTCAGACATCATTGTAACTCCAATCTTCTCCCACTCTTCATCATGGCAAAATGCACCTTTTCCAGATTCTGCCAAATACATCTTCTTTTTGGTTGGCCAGTAAATCATACCCAAAACTGATTTGTGATTCTCAACCAATCCTGCCATTATTGTAAACTCTCCAGTTCTGTTTACAAAATCCGTGGTGCCATCCAGTGGATCAACAATCCAAACTCGTTCTTCTGATAATCTTTTCTTGTCATCAGCATCTTCTTCTGATAAAATACTAATTCCAGTTTCACCCAACACCTCTTTGAGAATTTTGTTGCTTTCTATATCTGCCTGAGTTATTGGGGAATCATCATCTTTTTTCTCAGTTGAGAAATCAGTATTGTATATCTCAATAATCTTCTCTCCTGCCTTTTCTACTCCATTGAGAATTTTTCCCAATTCTGGAATTCTAGAATCAAACGGTAACTCCTCAATCATTCTTCAAATCTCTATTTGCTAATTCTGGTTTTAGAGTCCATGCTACTGCTAGACCAACAAATGGAATTGAGATCAATCCTGTCATTTGAAGTATAATCAATAGTTGCTGTTGTGCTACATCTGGTACTGTAATGAGCCATGGAAGCGGGAGTGATAAAATGAACCAAATCCCTACTAGAAGTCCAACTATCTCAATTCTTTGTTTTTTTCTAGCATTCATTGTAAACTCACTCTGTTCTCATCAAATTTAATTCTTAGAATTTTACGCCAAAAGTCAGCCTTCTGTTAAGCACATAATTTATGGCACTGGCCACTGCAATACCAATTCCTGCTCCATACATGTGATAAAATCCGCTGCTCTCCACCAATGTGACTGTAATGCCCATCTGAATAGCCATACCAATTGCGCTAATGATGATAAATTTCACATACATCACAGAATTTCTTTGATCCTCAATCGAACCACGAAAAGTCCAATATCTGTTAAAGAAGAAATTTGTAGTAATTGAAACTGAGATTGCAACAACCTGGGAAGCTACATACCAAAAGCCAGCTATATCAGCCAGCATATACAAAATTCCTAGATTTACTAAAACACCACTGGCACCTACCATGTAGTATTGAATTGCATGTTTTGCAAATAGAGACAACCCGCCTTTCTTTTCACCATCTTCTATTGTCATGACCCTACTGAATTGTAGTTGTATTATTATCAAGCGGTTTGGTCATTTCTAATTTACAAAAAAAACCTAGTTTTTTTGTAATAATTCGCGATATGTCTTAAATACGATAAATACGTACTGAATTTAATGCGGAAGGATGTAAATCCTATCGACTAAACTAGCGTGGTCCTGCAGAGCAGAATTCGAGTCTTAAGCACCTAGTGCGGACAAGTGAGGGAATCTCACATTGCTTTGCCAAAGGGCCACGCCCCCATTTATTCACGCCTAGATGCTCTCAGCTACCTTGGTTAACGATATACTTACAGAGCCTTCCATATTTCCCTGTACAGTAATTTTGATATCGAAAAACGAGCCACTTTTTGGAATAAAGAAACTCTTGTCTCCATTGTATTCCCATGTATAATATTTCGAAATTCCAGTATCGACCAAATCTCTATCTAGAATATACACTTCATCTAGAATACGCCCCATGCCTTGACTCTGATAAACCTCAGAACTTTTTTCCGCTACTATTATCCTGATTTTGTTAGGCGAATCCCCCATTGGGACAAACCCAATCTTGTAATAGCCTTTTTCTAAATAGCCTATTCCTGCCCAATTGGCATTTCTCTCATAATCATCCATACCTGACAATCTTAAATTCCAAATTGCATCATCATAGTTTTTCTCAATAACTCCTGGATTTGCTATGGCACCATATGCGATTGAAATGGCAACTACAACGGCTGCTATTCCTACAGGAATGAACGTTTTATTCATAATCTAGGCATGAATTCTCCGAATTAAAGCCATTTTGGTGAATTCTAGTCATACAATTTCTATGGTTGGTGAACCATTATTCACACCGGAAATTAATAACATATTTCAGAACACTACGCATGGCAAGTTTCCAAGACAAATGGTCTGCCCCACAGAAGCAAAGCTTCATGGATAAACTAGGCGATACCTTCAAACCAAAGGGATCACTAAAACCAAGAGTCGAGATGGCTGTAAAACGATTACAGGCCCAAATCGGAAAACTTGATGGTATGTGTCAAAAACTACAAGAAAGAGACCAGAAAATTTTCCAAAAAATCGTTGCTGCTCAACAAGCACATGACACCTATTCCAGTAAAGTATTATCAAACGAACTAGTTGAAGTTCGCAAAGTTAACAAAATTATGACCAACGCCAAAATGGGCTTGGAGAGAATTGAATTAAGATTAACCACCTTCCACGACCTAGGAGATACAGTTACCACATTGATGCCAACAATCGGCCTCATGAACGGACTCAAATCATCACTTGTCAAATTCATGCCAGGTGCAGACCAAGAGATTGGTAGAATGACTGAG
>Ga0310344_10001576_pt1 | contig 17425 bp, 18 predicted proteins | sample HC15DNA20200_MG_FD_203801 | JGI IMG/M metagenome (GOLD analysis project Ga0310344, IMG submission 203801) | Marine microbial communities from station ALOHA, North Pacific Subtropical Gyre - HC15-DNA-20-200_MG | ecosystem: Environmental > Aquatic > Marine > Oceanic | place: Pacific Ocean: North... | reverse complement strand
ATTGTCACCAACTTTATATTTAAGTCTATCTAAAGATGGCATTTCCTTAATGCATGGTGCGCACCATGTAGCCCAAAAATTAACTAATAATACTTTTCCCTTAAATTCTGAAAATGAAACTTTTTCTTCTTTATAATTATTAAATACTAAATTAGATATATTTTTTTTTTCTTTACTTAATTCAAAATCTTCTAACTCATTCTTTAAATATTCATTTATTGAACTTTTATGCTCATTTGAATAGGAATTATTAGATAAAGATACAAATATTATAAATATAAATATAAAAAATTTCATAGAAAAAGCTTTTAACCTAAAAAAAGTATATTATCTAATGAACAAAAAATAATGAAAAAAAATAAAAAAAATATTAACCCAATATGGGGCTCTAATTTTAATAAACAAAGTAATCCTTTATTAGAAAAAATCAATTCATCTATTGATTTTGACAAAAGATTGGCTTTACAAGATCTTAAAGTATCTGAAGTACATTCTTTTATGTTAAAAAGAAAAAAAATAATATCTCCTTCAGAATATAAACTAATAATTAAAGGATTAAAAAAAATTAAAAATTTAATTATTAATAAAAAATTTAAATTTAATAAAAAATATGAAGATATACATATGAATATAGAAGTAGAATTAAAAAGATTAATTGGTGATGCTGCTGAAAAACTGCATACCGCAAGATCAAGAAATGATCAAGTAGCAACTGATTTTAAACTCTGGATTATAGAAGCATCAAAAAAATTATGTAATGAAATTAATAATTTACAAAAAACTATTGTTAAAAAAGCTAATTTAAATATCAAAACTATATTTCCAGGATTTACTCATTTACAATCTGCTCAAATAGTAAGTTTTGCTCACCATTTAATGGCTTATTATGAAATGTTTAAAAGAGACAAAGAAAGACTTTCAAATAGTGTTACTAGAATGAATGAGTGCCCCTTGGGTTCTGCTGCATTAGCAGGCACTACTTTTGAAATTGACAGAAATTTAACTTCTAAAATGCTAGGATTTAATAAACCTTCTTCAAATTCTATGGATAGCGTTTCAGACAGAGATTACGCTTTAGAATTTTTATCTAATATTGCTATATGTGGGACACATTTATCAAGGTTTGGTGAAGATATTACATTATGGGCAAGTGACCAATTTAAATTTATTACATTATCTGATGACTTCTCAACTGGTAGTTCAATTATGCCACAAAAAAAAAATCCTGATTCTGCAGAACTTATTAGAGGGAAAATGGGAAGATTATCGGGAAACTTTATAAGCCTTTTAACTACAATTAAAGGGCTACCTTTAACATACAGTAAAGATTTGCAAGAAGATAAAGAGCCGGTATTTGATAGCTTCGATAATTTATTATTATCAATTGAGGTTGCTAATGGAATTGTTAATGGTTTTAAAATAAATAAAAACGAAATGCTGAACGCGTGTAAAAAAGGTAATTTAATGGCAACTGATTTAGCAGATTGGATTGTTATAAATTATAATATTCCTTTTAGAGAATCTTACAAAATCACAGCTAAAATAATTAATATTGCAAATAAAAAAAATTATCAAATTAATGATTTAAGTGAAAATGATTTAAATGTAATGGGTAATGACTCAGGAAGAAAAATAAAAAAATTTTTAAAAATAGAGAATTCTATAAATTATAAAAAAAGTATTGGAAGCACATCTCCAAAAGAAATTAGAAAAGCTATACAAGTAGCAAAAAAAGAACTTTATTAATTTTTTTTAATTGTGAAAAATTTTCTTAATATTATTTTTTTATTTATTTTTCTGTTTACTTTTAATAGTTGTGGAAAAAAAGGTGAATTAGAAAAACCTGGAAAAAACTATCCAAAGGAATACCCAAATGAATAACTTAAATTTTAAAAAAAACAGCTTGTTTATTGAAAACGTATCAATAAAAAATTTATCAAATAAATTTTCAACACCTTTTTATTGTTATTCATCTAAAACAATTATTGAAAAATTTAAAAAATTTAAAAAACCTTTCCAAAATTCAAATGTAATAATTTGTTATGCTGTAAAAGCAAATCCAAATATAGCAATATTAAAAATATTATCTAGACTTGGATCTGGAGCTGAGGTAGTTTCGCAAGGCGAACTTATAAGATCTTTAAAAGCTGGAATTAATTCAAAAAAAATAATTTTTTCTGGTGTCGGGAAAAGCCCTAATGAAATCGAATATGCAATTAAAAAAAATATTCTTCAAATAAATATAGAATCTGAAGAAGAACTAAAATTAATTGAAAAGATTGCAAAAAAATTAAAAAAAAAAATACAGATAGGTATTAGAGTAAATCCAAATATAGATGCAAAAACCCATAAAAAAATTACAACTGGGAGAGAAAATGATAAATTTGGTTTAGACATAAATACTGCTGAAAAAATTTTAACAAACTTCAGATCGAACTTATATATAGATTTAATTGGAATATCAGTTCATATAGGTTCTCAAATCACTTCTATTGTTCCATTTAAAAAAGCATTTTTTAAAATAAAAAATTTTGTGAACAAAATTAATAAAAATAAAAGAATTATTAAATATTTAGATTTAGGTGGTGGTATTGGTATAAATTATAACAACAATAAGACTATAAATTTTAATGATTATGTAAAAATAATTAAAAATATATCAAATAATTTACAATGTAAATTAATCCTGGAACCTGGAAGATTTTTAATAGCTGATTCTGGTATACTAGTAACAAAAGTTTTATATATAAAAAAAAGTAAAAAAATAAATTTTGCAATTATTGATGCAGGAATGAATGATTTATTAAGACCTGCGCTATATGATGCTTACCATGAGATTAATAATATAAATAAAAATAATGGAAAAAAAAATTATTACACAATTGTAGGACCAGTTTGTGAATCAGCTGATATTTTTTCTAAGAAAATATTAATGAATAAAATTAAAACAAATGATTTTTTATTTATTAAAAATGTCGGCGCCTATGGGGCATCAATGTCTTCATCTTATAATTCAAGACCAATAATTATGGAATTAATTATTAATAAAAATAAATATTCTATTATTAGAAAAACTGATACTGTTATTAATCAAATATCACGTGAAAAAATCCCTTCTTGGGCAAAAAAAATTAAATAAATTTTTTCACTTTTTTATAAACATAATTTGGTTTTATTAAATCCATACCTTCTTCTAAAGATATTGGATTAAAACCATCTTTATGAGGATTTACTGGGCCTGATGGAGGTACAAGAGGATATATATTTTTTATGTTCTTTATAGGAGGAGAAGCGCCAAACAAACCAAAAGACTTTATTCCCATAGCACCAGACAAATTTAAAGGGCCTGAATCATTTCCTATAAAACATTTACTCTCAGATAAAATTGCTAAATTTTTAATTATTGGATTACATGAAATTATAACTTTTTTACTATAAGAACATTTGTTCTTTATTTTTTTTGCTAATTCTAATTCATTTTCAGCACCAATTAAAAAAACAGTTAATTTTTTATTATTCGACAAAATTAAATTAATTAAATTTGAAAAATATTCTGGTCTCCAAGTTCGATAAAAAGAATATGGTAAATTATTATTCATAAATGCTGTTTTATTACATGAGTATCCAATTACAAGCCACGGCTTTGTATATTGCCTAAATTTTTTTAGATTATTTTTTATAATATTTTTTGGTAATTCTAATCTAAAATTATTTTGATATTTTATTTTATGAATATCTAATAATCTTTTTGCTTTAAAAATATTATCTTTTTTTTTTGAATCTGTACCTATACTCTTTTTTGAAGTTAACCAAAAATGTTGTGAACCTAAACCGAAAGCATATATATTTTTAATATTAGCTAATCTTGATATAATTGCATATCTTGGACTTCTATGAAATATCCAAATAGTTTCAAAATTTTTTTTTTTCAATAATTTTATTATTTTAGGAAAATTTATTAATGTATTAATAAATTCTCTTGTTTCATTTAAATAATAAACATCAGCAATTTCTTTTTGGTATTTTAAAATATCTTTTGCCAAAGTTGTTTTTTTTGTAAACAAATAAATTTTTTTATTTTTAGCTTTTTGAGCAAGAGCTTTAAAAAAAGGTAAATGCCAAACGATATCCCCAATACCTGGGTAAATTGATATTACTGCTGTTTTCCCAGTTTTATTCATTTATATCCTTTATCAAATTCTATTTTAATATCAGCAATATCTTTATTTTCATGAATATAACTGGTATTAAAATTTAAACTTTCTTGAGGTTTTAAAATCTTTTTCTCAGCAAAAAAAAACCAAGAAGTAACAATGTTATTTTTATCATCAAATAAAGTTGCTTTTATTTTAGGAATTTTATGAATTTCAGAATTTGATGTGTTACTAATTTTTCCAAAAATTTTAATAACTTTTTTATTATTATTCAAAATACTTACTTCTTTCTGAATTTGATTAAAAACTAAACTAAAAGAATCATTATTATTATTTTTTTTAGAAATTAGTTCATCTTTAATAAATTGTGAATTTTCTTTAAGTAAATTATAAAAATAATCTTTTTTTAAAAAAATTATAACTACCAATACAATAAATATTAAAAAATATAATATTTTATAAATTTTATTCTTTTTTTCTGAAACAAATAACTTTTTTTCTTTAATTTCTTTATTTATAAAACTAGGAGTTTGCTCTTTATCTTCTAATACTTGTTTTTCTAAATCTTTATTAACAATATCTTGTTTTTCATACCACTCATGACCACAATCAGAACATTTAACCTTTTTTCCATTTTTACCTAAAATATTTTTATTTATGGAATATTTAATATTACAATTTGGGCAATTAATAATCATTTAACTTTTTTAAAATAAAAATTTTATATTTCATGTATATTAAACGTAATTTAATATTTTTGTTTTGAAAATGATTATTTTTATTAGATCTTTAATCTTTAACATTTTATTTTATTTTTGGACATTTATAATAAGTTTTTTTTCTTTTCCTGTATTTTTTTTAAATAGAAAATATGATGTGATGGTTTGGTTTGCATGGATAAAAATAACTAATAAAATTTTAAAAAGAGTAATAAATCTTAATTATGAAGTTAAAGGTTTAAATAATATTAATTCAAAAAAAGTTATATATGCTTGCCAGCATCAATCTGCTTGGGATACCATAATAATACCTTATTTAATCGGAGATTGTGTTATATTTCACAAAAGATCATTACTATTTATACCTCTATTCGGTTGGCATTTATATAAATTAGGAATGATTATAATCACTAGAAATAAAGGGACTAATAATTTAAAAAAAATAATTAATAAAGCAAAAAAAGAGGTTAATAAAAACAGACCTATATTAATTTTTCCTCATGGAACTAGAACATTGCCAAACTCAAAAAATAAAATACAGTCAGGAATAGTTATCTTATATAAATATTTAAATATAAATGTTGTCCCTATTAAATTAGACTCTGGAAAATTTTGGGGAAAAAATAAATTTTTAAAATACCCAGGAAAAATAACAGTAAATTTTATGAAGCCTATTAAACCAGGTTTAAATCCGGGAAATTTTAGGAAAAAATTAGAAAAAATTTTATAATTTTATTCTTGTTTTTCTTTTTCAATTAACTTTCTTACTTTCTTTGTTTTTAAAAATATTTCTTCTAATTTTTTTTGATTATTATTTTTTATATACTTTTTTAATAAATTTAATGATTTTTCAAATTCTTTAGTAACTTTTAATAAATTTTTTTTATTATCTAAAAAAATATCTTTCCACATTTCTTGGTTAGAAGCTGCAATTCTTGTAAAATCTCTTAAACCACCTGCAGAAAATTTTATAATTTCTGATTTTTCTTTATTATTTGCATTTAAAGTTGATGAAACAATTGAATATGAAATCAAATGTGGAACATGAGATGTTATTGCAAGAATTTTATCATGTTTTTCTGCATTCATTATTTTAACTTTAGAACCAAACTTATTCCATAATTTCTTCAATTTAATTAATGACTTATTATCATTTTTACCCATAGGAGTTATAACACACCATCTTTTATTAAATAATTTAGAATAACCAGCATCAGGACCAGATTTTTCTGTGCCAGCAATTGGATGAGCAGGCAATATATTAAAATTAATATTTCTTAATTTAGAGAAAGCTTTAATAACATTTAATTTAGCCGAACCAACGTCAGTTAATATAGCGCCAGGCATTATAATATTGGATATAACTTTTAATATATTTCCATATGTTGAAAGAGGAGAACAAATAATAATTAAATCACTTCCTTTTACACTTTCTTTTAAATCACTCGTATAAAAATTTCCTAAATTAAGTTTTTTTGCTCTTTGAATTGTTTTTTTTGTTCTTGAATAAACAAAAATTTTTTCACTCAAATGATTTTCTTTAATTGCTCTTGATATAGAAGAACCAATTAAGCCAATACCTATTAATGTTGTTTGTTTAAATAAACTCATTTAGCATGAAATAAAACTTATTATTTTTTTTTAAAGTAAATTTTTAAAAATTTTATAAGTGAAGCCAATTCATTTTTTTTACCAATAGAAATTCTTAAAAAATCTTTAAGACCGTATGCTTCAACTCCTCTTAAAATTATACCTTTAGATAAAAGATAATTATTAACATTCTTTGCGGTAAATTTACCTTTACCAGGAAATTTAACCAATATAAAATTTGCAACACTTGGTATAGGAATTAGACCTAAGTTAATTATTTCTTTTTTTAACCATTCTAAATAATAAGAATTATGTTTAACTGATTTTAAATAAAATTTATTATCACTTAATGCCGCTACACCAGCTTCAATTGCAGCTAAATTTATATTAAATGGTAATCTAACTTTATTAAAAATATCTACTATATATTTAGGACAATAAGCCCAACCAAGCCTTAAACCTGCAAGCCCATAAATTTTAGAAAATGTTCTAGTCATAATTACATTCTTATTTTTTTTAACAAAATCAAAACCAGAGGAATAATCTTTTCTATTCACATATTCAGCATATGCGGAATCAATAACAAGTAATATTCTTTTTGGTAACTTTGAAACAAAATCTTTCAATTCTTTATTATTTAAATAAGTTCCTGTTGGATTATTAGGATTTGCAATAAAGATAATTTTTGTTTTTTTTGTAATAGCTTTAGTAAAATTTTTAAGTGAATTTCTATAATTAATATCTTTAACTTTTATACCTTTTGCCCCAGCTAATTGAGAAGCAATTGGATACATTAGAAATCCATATTCTGAAAAAAGAATTTCATCTCCTGGGCCAGAAAATATTTTTGCAATTGTAGCTAAAATTTCATCAGAGCCATTACCACAAATAATATTATTTTTATTAACTTTATATTTTTTAGATATTGCTTTTTTAAGTTTTGTACCTTGTGGATCCGGATATCTAAATACTTTATTATCTAGCTTAGAAAGTATTTTTTTTACTTTGAAGCTTGCGCCAAAAGAATTTTCATTAGAGGATAATTTAATAATCTTTTTTTTATCTGCTAATTTTGATAAACCAGCTTCGTATTTTACAACACTATTAATTTTTTTATTTATTTTTAAAAAATTATCCATGATTAACTAAAATTAATTATAAGACTAAAAAATACAACTTTTAAATAAACTTGAATTTTTTACTATAAATGCTACATATGAATTGCCGATTTGAAACGTAGCTTGCGGGCAAATAACTGCTAAAGCGCCAATTTTTTACCACCATGCTTCGTAACATCGGTGGTTTTTTTTTATAAAAAATTAAAATGAAAAATTCAAAAAAATTTGCTCTTTTAGGAACTAATAAACCTTTAAAACTTGATAGTGGCAAAAATCTTAAAAATTTTAAAATTGCATATCAAACATACGGGAAATTAAATAAAAAAAAAAATAATGCAATCTTAATATGCCATGCTCTTAGTGGGGATCAATACGCCGCAGGAAAAAACCCGTTAACAAAAAGGCCAGGATGGTGGTCAAAAGCAATTGGGCCAAATTTACCAATAGATACAAATAAATTTTTTGTTATTTGTTCTAATGTTTTAGGTGGTTGTTTAGGTAGTACTGGACCAAAAGAAATAAATCCAAATACAAAAAAAAAATATAATATGTCTTTTCCAGTTATAACAATTAAAGACATGGTAAATGCTCAAAAGATGTTAATTGATGAATTAGGTATAGAAAAACTTTTAAGTGTTATAGGCGGATCAGCAGGTGGTTTTCAAGCATTGCAATGGGCGGCAAATTATCCTGAAAAAGTAGTTTCTGCTATACCAATAGCAACTTCATTTAGACATTCTGCTCAAAATATAGCTTTTCATGAAGTGGGTAGACAAGCAATTATGAGTGACCCAGATTGGTGTAATGGCGACTATATAAATAATAAAAAAAAACCTGAAAAAGGTTTATCAGTAGCAAGAATGTTGGCTCATATAACTTATTTGTCAGAAGAAGCCTTTCAACGAAAATTTGGAAGAAACTTACAAAATAAATTATCATTGGCCTACGGGTTTAAAACAGATTTTCAGGTTGAGAGTTATTTAAAACACCAAGGACAGGCCTTTGTAGATAGATTTGATGCAAATAGTTATTTATATATTACAAGAGCTATGGATTATTTTGATCTTCCTAGTCAAAAAAAAGGTGGTTTAGAAAATATTTATAAAAATACACCAGTTAAATTTTGCGTAATTTCCTTTACAAGCGATTGGGTATATCCTACAAAATACAGCAAAGAAATAGTTGATTCTTTGAATAATGTCGGGGCCAATGTAAGCTTTGTAGAAATTAAAACTGATAAAGGCCACGATGCCTTTCTATTAGATGAAAAAGAATTTAATGAAACAGTAAAAGGTTTTTTGAAAGCAACTGCGACTAAAGTAGGTTTTTAATTTATAAAATAAAATGAATAGATTAGATTTTGAAATTATAAAAAATGTTATAAAAGATAATTCAAGGATTCTTGATGTGGGTTGTGAAAACGGTGATTTATTAAAATTTTTAAATAAAGGAAAACAAATCGATGGTAGAGGATTAGAAATTAGTCAAAAAAATGTAAATATTTGTGTTAAACATGGCTTGTCTGTTGTACAGGGAGATGCAGACAAAGATTTAATTGCATACCCTTCAAAATCATTTGATTTTGTTATTTTAAGTCAAACTTTACAAGCAACACATTCGCCAGAAAAAGTTTTAAATCAATTAGTAAGAATTAGTAAACGAGCAATAATTTCATTTCCAAATTTTGGTTCTTGGTTAGTAAGGTTAAAACTTTTGACCCATGGAGTTATGCCTCAATCAAATTCTCTTCCACATACTTGGTATACAACTCCAAATATTCATCTTTGTACTATTAAAGATTTTAAAAAATTATGTGAAAAAAATTCAATTAAAATTGAGCAAAGTTTTTATCTAAATAAAAACGGAAAACAAATAAATAACTATTTTAAAAAAACTTTTAGTAATTTTTTTTCAACATCTGGACTTTTTGTGTTAAAAAAATAATAATCATAAATAATGGAAGTAAATATTATCCCAATTTTATCTGATAATTACTCTTATTTGATTATTGACAAAGAAAATAAATCTTGTTCAGCTATAGATCCTGCAAGCCCGGAAGAAATAATACCTTTTATTGAAAAAGAAAATCTTGTTTTAAAAAATATTTTAAATACTCATTATCATGATGACCATACAGCTGGAAATTTACATTTAAAAGAAAAATATAAATGTAAAATTTATGGTCCTTATAAAGAAAAAGACAAAATTCCAGGTATAGATATAGCTTTAAAAGAAAATGATATTTTACAAATTAATAATTATAGAGCAAAAGTTTTTGAAACACCTGGGCATACTGCAGGACACATTATTTATTGGTTTGAAAAAGAAAAAAAAGTTTTTACGGGTGATACTCTTTTTGTTTTAGGCTGCGGAAAGTTATTTGAAGGAACTCCACAAATAATGTGGAATTCACTTTTAAAAATTAGAAATCTCCCAAAAGAAACTGAAATATATTGTGGCCATGAGTACTCTAAAAGCAATGCTGATTTTGCTCTTTCCATAGAAAAAAATAATAATAAATTAATTAAAAGATCTAAAGAAATAAACAAACTAATTAATAAAAATCATTTTACTGTCCCAACCACTGTTAAAAAAGAAATTGAAAGTAATCCTTTTTTAAGAGTTGATATTAAAAATATAAAAAAAAATATTGAAATGGAAAATGCTTCTCCAGAAGAAGTTTTTGGTGAAATTAGAAAAAGAAAAGATAATTTTTAAGGAACGTTATATTGCCCTCCATTAACATTTAATGTAGTGCCTGTAATAAAACCTGAGTCATCTTTTACTAAATATAAAACTGCTTCAGCAATTTCCTCTGGTTTCCCTAATCTTCCTAAAGGTATTTTGCTTTTAATAATTTTATTTAAAATATCTTGAGGAACTGCCTGTACCATCTCAGTATCAATATATCCAGGGGCAACACAATTAACGGTAATACCTTTATTTGCAGTTTCTAAAGCAAGTGATTTAGTAAAACCTATCATTCCTGCTTTTGTAGAAGCATAATTAGTTTGTCCTGCTTGACCTGCTTGTCCATTAACAGAACTTATATTTACAATTCTACCAAACCCCTTTTCTCTCATACTATCTATTACACATTTTGACATATTAAAACATGAATCTAAATTTGTTCTTATAACATCTCCCCATTGTCTAACATCCATTTTATGTAACATACTATCCCTTGTAACTCCTGCATTATTTATCAAAACTTCGATTGGTCCTAAATCTTTTTCTATTTCTTTTATTTTTTCACTACATTGATCATAAATAGCAACATCAAATTTATAAACATGAACTCCTGTTTTTTTCATAAAATTTTGTGCATCTTCATCTCTTGAGACATAACTTGCTGCTACTTTATATCCTTCTTTTTTTAATCTTAATGAAATTGCCTCACCAATTCCTCTAGTTCCACCAGTTACTAACGCTACTCTTGACATATTATTTTCTTTCTAAACACATGGCAATTCCCATGCCGCCGCCTATGCATAAAGTTGCTAGACCTTTTTTTGAATCTCTTTTTTCCATTTCATGTAAAAGAGTTGTTAAAATTCTTGTTCCGGATGCTCCTATAGGATGACCAATTGCAATTGATCCTCCATTAACATTAACATTTTCTGGGTTCCAACCCATTTCTTTGTTAACAGCACAAGCTTGAGCTGCAAAAGCTTCATTTGCTTCAATTAAATCTAAATCTTTTGGTTTCCACTTAGCTTTTTCAAGAGCCTTTTTACTTGATGGAATTGGTCCGCTTCCCATCACAGCCGGATCTACGCCTGCAGTAGCCCAAGATGCAATTCTTGCTAATGGTTTTATGCCTAATTTTTCAGCTCTATCTGATTTCATAATAACAACTGCCGCTGCGCCATCGTTTATTCCAGATGCATTTCCCGCAGTTACAGTTCCATCTTTTTTAAACGCAGGTCTTAAATTTTTTAAATTTTCTAAAGTACAACCATGTCTTGGATATTCATCATCTCTAATAACAACCGTTCCAGTTTTAAGTTGGGCAGGAACAGAAACAATTTCTTTTTGAAACTTCCCATTTTTTTGAGCTTCTTCAGCTTTTAATTGAGAATTTAATGCAAACTCGTCCTGTTGATCTCTAGTTATTTGCCATTTTTCTGCAACGTTTTCTGCTGTCACTCCCATATGATAACCATTAAAAATATCCCATATTCCATCTTTAATCATACTGTCTATCATTTCTGCATCTCCCATATTTCCTGTTTGTCTTAAATGAAAACAATGAGGTGCCTGGGACATATTTTCCTGTCCTCCAGCAACAACAATTTCTGATTGATTACTTATAATTGATTCTAAACCTAAAGCTATTGACCTTATACCTGAACCACAAACCTGATTAATTGTCAAAGCAGTAACTTCATTTGGTATTCCTGCATTAATAGAAGCTTGTCTTGCAGGATTTTGCCCGCATGACGCCGTTAAAACCTGACCCATAATAACTTGAGAAACATCAGAGGTTTTAATTTTTGCTCTGTTTATTGCTTCTTTAATAGCAATAGTACCTAAATCGGCTGCGCTCATATTTGAAAATGAGCCATTAAATGAACCAACAGGAGTTCTTGCAGCACTAACTATAACAACATCAGACATAAAAACTAATTTATTAGATAGAAAGTTCTTTTCAAGAAATATTTTTATAAAATTAAGTCAGTTAACATTTTCATAGCTGAAACTAGTAATATAATACAAAAAAAACGCTTAATTAATACATCATTAAAATTATGCATAATTTTTACACCCATTGGAACAGAAACAAATGTGCCGAGAGTTATTAAAAAAAAAGGTATAATGCTTATAAAACCTATAGAATACTGAGGTCTATCTTCGATATTTAGTCCTGCTAATAAAAAAATTAAAGCAGCAGGTAAACTTATATAAAAGCCTATTCCTGAAGATGTTCCAACTGCTTTTTTTATATTTCTTCCACAACTTATTAATAAAGGAACACTTAAAGTTCCTCCTCCAATACCTAAAAGCGAAGATATAGCAGCAATAAAAAAACTAATCATCTTTTGTATAGATTTTAAAAAATTATAGGTTTTTATTGAATAAGGTTTAGTAAAAAACATTCTCAAAGCAACAACAAAAGAAAAAAAAGCAAAAAAAACTATTAAGATTTCTCCTCTAATTAATTGAGCTAATATTGCACCAACGAAAGAACCAAAAAATATAGTAAGTTTCCATTTATTTAATAAGCTTGAATCTACAGAATCTCTCTTTTTATGTTCTAAAAGAGAATTTAGTGACGCGGGTATAATTGTTGCAAGCGAGGTTCCTATTGCCATATGCATTGATATATTTTGAGAAAAATCCAAAAAATTAAATAAATGATAAATTACTGGCACAACTATAATACCTCCTCCTATCCCAAAAAAACCAGCTAATATACCAGAGATAAACCCTGTAAAAAATAAAAGAAGAGAAATTACAAAAAAAGTATCTATTTCTAACATTATTAATTTTTTAAAAAATTATTTATACTACTTTGAAGTTATTTTTTCTATAAAAGACTTTAACAGATGATTTTAAAGAATAAAAAAAAAATACGAATAATTATAGGTTCATTAAATATTGGGGGAACAGAAAAACAGCTCCTAGAAATAATTAACTTTTTGGCAAAAAAAAATTGGGAAATTGAATTAATTACACTAAAAGAAAAGGGATTTTTAATAAATAACCTAAATCCAAAAATTAAAGTTACTAATTTAAATATAAAATCATCATCAAAAATTACGAACCTCTTTTTAATTTTTTATAAACTTTTTAAAATCTTTAAAAAAGATTCAAAAACACTGACACATTTTTTTCTTCCCCAAGCATATATTATTGGAATGCTTGCTGCTATAACTGCTAGCAGTAAATGTAAATTAATAATGAGCAGAAGATCTTTAAATTTATATCAAAATAAATACCCTTTATCTAGAATAATTGAGAAATTACTTCATAAAAAAGTAAGTAAAATTTTAGTAAATTCAGAAGCAGTTAAAAAACAGCTTGTTACTGAAGAAAATGTAAATAAAAACAAAATTAAAACTATTTATAACGGGATAAATGTAAAATATAGAAAAAAAAATAATGAATTTAAAAATCTAAAAATAATAATGATTGCAAATTTAATTCCATATAAAAATCACGAAATGGTTCTTAATTCTTTAAAAATAATTAAAAATAAACTACCTAAAAACTGGAGAATACTATTTATAGGAAGAGATGATGGAATAAAAAATCATTTACTTAAATTAAGTAAAAAATTTAGAATAAATAAAAATATTGTTTTTAAAGAAACAAAAAATGTAAATAATTTTTTAAAAGATAGTAATTTAGGGATTTTATGTTCAAAAGAAGAAAGTTTACCTAATTCAATTTTAGAATATTTATCCTATAAAATACCAGTTATATCAAGCAATGTAGGAGGCTGTAGAGAAATAATAAAAAACAAAAGAAATGGTTTACTATTAAAAAAAAATAATTCATTAGAACTTTCAAAAGCAATTTTGTATGTTCTAAAAAATAAAAATATAGCAAAAAAATTTAGTGATGAAGGGCTAAAAATTATAAAAAAAAGATTTACTATGAATAAAATGGTAAATGCGCATGAAAAAGAATATTTAAAATATGTAAATCCTTGACATAAGAAAATGTAAGAGTATATTTCAAAAAAATATTTATAAAATATAAATTATGTTTGCAATAATTAAAACCGGCGGTAAACAGTACAAAATTAAAGAAAACGATACAATTTTAGTTGAAAAAATAAAAAATAAAAAAGGTGATAAAATTGATATCAAAGATGTTTTGCTACTAAGTAATGATGAAAAAAATATAAAAATAGGTACTCCAATATTAAAAGGAATATCTGTTAAAGCAGAAATTCTTGAGCAAAAAAAAAATAAAAAAGTTACTGTTTTTAAAAAAAAAAGAAGAAAAAATTACAGAAAAAAAAACGGGCATAGACAAGAATTAACTGTTCTTAAAATATTAAAAATTGGTAGCAAATCTACTGAAAAAAAATAAAAAATAATTAGAAAATATAAAAAATGGCACATAAAAAAGCAGCAGGTAGTTCAAGAAATGGTCGTGATTCAGCAGGGAGAAGACTGGGAATTAAAAAATTTGGTGGTGAAATAGTTATTCCTGGAAATATTATACTTAGACAAAGAGGCACTAAGTTCCATCCTGGAAATAATGTTGGATTAGGTAAAGATCACACAATTTTTGCACTAAAAAAAGGTAGTGTTTTGTTCAAAAAAAAGAAAAATAATAAAATTTACGTATCAGTAGAGCCAAAATAAATTTTTACAACTTTTTCTTTAATATCAATTAAATTAAATTTTTTTAAATTTTATAATGAAATTTTTAGATGAAATAAAAATTTTTGTAAAAAGTGGAGACGGTGGCTCTGGATGTTCTAGTTTTAGAAGAGAAAAATTTATAGAATATGGTGGCCCAGATGGTGGAAATGGAGGAAAAGGAGGAGATGTAATTATTAAATCTTCAAATTCATTAAATACACTTATTGATTATAAGTATAGACCGCATTGCATAGCTAAAAATGGAACTGCTGGTATGAAAAGAAAAAAAACTGGCAGAAATGGCAGCGATTTTACAATTATTGTCCCACTAGGAACTGAAATCTTAATGAATGATAAAAAAACTTTAATTAAAGATTTGTCTAGAGAAAATGACCAAATTATTATAGCATTCGGAGGAAACGGCGGTTTAGGAAATATAAATTATAAAAGTTCTACAAATAGAGCTCCAAGAAAATTTACTAAAGGTGAAAAAGGAGAAGAAAAATGGTTATATTTAAAATTAAAACTAATTGCTGATATAGGTATTATAGGTTTACCTAATGCAGGAAAATCATCTTTTATAAAAAAAATAAGTGCTGCAAAACCAAAAATAGGTAATTATCCTTTTACTACAACATCTCCTAATTTAGCCAATATAACAATTGATTATAAAGAATTAACTTTTGCTGATATTCCAGGAATTATAAAAGATGCTCATAAAGGAAAAGGATTAGGTCTTAATTTTTTAAGCCATATAGAAAGATGTAAAATAATTTTGCATCTAATTGATTCTACTGAAGAAAATATTATAAAAAATTATGAAATAATAAGAAATGAAATAAAAAAATATAAAAATAATGTAGAAAAAAAAAACGAACTTATATGTTTAACTAAATGTGACCTTTTAAATAAAAATGAATTAAAATATAAAATAGGTGAATTAAAAAAAAAATGCAAAAAAAAAATATATTATTGTTCTAACATTACTGGTGAAAATACAAAAGAAATTCTGAAAAAATTAAAAAAAAATCATGAAAAAAAAAATTAAAAAAATTGTTATTAAAGTTGGTTCATCTTTAATTGCAAATTATAAAACAGGAACTTTAAAATCAGCTTGGATTAATTCATTTATAAATGATTTAATTTTTTTAATAAAAAAAAGAATTAAAATTATAATTGTTTCAAGTGGAGCTATTGCAATAGGAAGAAAAAAAATAGGATTTTCAAAAAAAAAATTAAGTTTAGATGAACAGCAAGCGGCTGCTTCAGTTGGGCAAATTTATTTAATAAATAATTATAAAAAAACTTTTAATAAAAAAAAAATAGAAATATCTCAAATACTATTAACATTGGATGATACAATAAAAAAAGAAAAAAAAACTAATGCAAAAAAAACTTTAAAAAAATTAATAGAAAAAAATATTATCCCAATAATTAATGAAAATGATACTGTTGCAACTGATGAAATTAAATTTGGTGACAACGACAGACTATCTGCAAGAGTAGCTGAAATTATAAAAGCTGATTTATTAATTTTATTATCTGATGTTTCTGGTTTGTATAATAAAGATCCAAAAAAAAATAAAAAAGCAGAATTAATAAGTGAAGTAAAAATAATAAATAAATCAATATTAAAAGCATCTAGTTTTACAAATAATCACTTTGCTAAAGGAGGAATGAAAACAAAGATTATGGCTGCTAGAATAGCAACAAATTCTGGTTGTGGAATGGTGATTGTAGATGGTAACAAAAAAAAAATTATACAAAAAATTTTTAATGAAAATGAAGGAACATATTTCCACCCTAAAAAAAAAAAAAAAAATAATTAAATATTAATATAATTATTTTTAAAAAAAAAAATTGGATAAATTACAAAAAATAGCTGAACTATCAAAAAAAGCATCTAGAATCTTATCTACAACTTCGCCAAAAATTAAATCTAATGTTTTAAAATACGCTGCATCACTAATAAAAAGAAATGCAAATAAAATAGAAAATGCAAATAAAAACGATTTAAAAATTGCAAAAGTAAAAGGCTTAGATGATGCTATGATAGATAGACTTCTATTAGATAAAAGCAGAATAAATTCTATTTCAAAAAGTCTTAATGAAATAGCAAAATGGCCTGACCCGGTTGGAAAAATAATAAGTAAATCTAAAAGACCAAATGGGCTAGAAATTCAAAAAGTTTCAGTTCCAATTGGAGTTTTATTAGTAATTTATGAATCTAGACCTAATGTTACCACAGATGCAAGCGCGCTATGTCTTAAATCTGGAAATAGTGTAATTTTAAAATGTGGCTCTGAAAGTTTAAATTCTTCTAAAGCTTTGCTTAATTGTTTACATACAAGTTTAAAAAAATATAAATTACCAACAAGCTGTGTTGAACTACTGACAACATCAAGTAGGAAAGCCGTGTCAAATTTATTAAAAATGGATGAACATATAGATGTTGTTGTTCCAAGAGGTGGAAAATCCCTTATAAAAGCAATTTCAAAATTAAGTAAAATTCCTGTTTTAAA
>Ga0310344_10001574_pt1 | contig 17435 bp, 26 predicted proteins | sample HC15DNA20200_MG_FD_203801 | JGI IMG/M metagenome (GOLD analysis project Ga0310344, IMG submission 203801) | Marine microbial communities from station ALOHA, North Pacific Subtropical Gyre - HC15-DNA-20-200_MG | ecosystem: Environmental > Aquatic > Marine > Oceanic | place: Pacific Ocean: North... | reverse complement strand
CAAAGACTACCTATGGGATTGTGGGTATTAAAGCTTGGGTATTCCATGGAGAAATTGTGGGCGAGCGTACTCGTAAGGCTGCTGTATTGCCTAGAGAGAAGCGTGATGAGCGCCGTCGGCGGCGACCACAAGCTCGACGGCGTGGGCGCCGCACTGACCGGCCCCGGGCTCGGGAGGATCGGTAGTCGTGTTGCTTCCCAAGCGAGTTAAGTACCGCAAACAGATGCGCGGGCGCATGAAGGGTGCTACCAAGGGCGGGGACTACGTGGCTTTTGGTGATTACGGACTTGTGGCTCTTGAACCCGCTTGGATTAAGTCAAATCAGATTGAAGCGTGTCGAATAACAATGAGTCGCTACTTCCAACGTGGCGGGAAAATTTATATTCGGATTTTCCCCGACAAGCCCGTAACGAGAAAGCCTCAAGAGGTCCGGATGGGTAAGGGTAAAGGTGCTGTGGAGTACTGGGTGAGTGTCGTTAAACCTGGGCGAATATTATTTGAAGTCTCTAACGTAACCGAAGAACAGGCTCGGGAGGCATTTCGGCTCGCCAGTCATAAGCTTCCAATTCGAACACGAGTAGTTAGACGGGAGGCTTATGATGAAGCCCAATGAAGTTCGTAATTTCGATAACGACGAAATCTTGAATGAAGTGAATAAACGTCGGGAAGAGTTACGTGAACTGCGTTTTCAGGCTGCGGTTGGACAGTTAAGTAATCCCCGTCGCATCCGCATGGCACGGCGTGAAATAGCGAGATTGCTGACGATAGGTAGCGAGAGGGTAGGAGTTCAGGAATGAAACAGATTGTTCAGGGTAGGGTAGTGAGCGATAAAGGGGATAAGACTGTCGTTGTCCGAGTTGAGAGGCGGTTTAAGCACCCTATTTACGGAAAAGTGGTTACGGTCTCACGGAAGTACACCGCGCACGATGAAGAAAATGCCTTTGGCCAAGGAGACACAGTAGAAATAATGTCCTGTCGGCCTATTAGCCGGAACAAGCGATACCGAGTTACCCGGCTAGTTGAGAAAGCCGTTGGGTAAAAAGTATGATTCAACAAGAAAGTTATCTAGAAGTAGCGGACAATTCAGGTGCCCGGCGTATCCAGTGTATTAGGGTCTTGGGTACGGGACAGCAGTTTGTTGGTTCTGTTGGTGATGTTATTGTCGCATCCGTTAAGGATGCCATACCAAGGGCTGGTGTCGCGAAGGGTGAAATTGTTCGGGCAGTTATAGTTAGAACTAAGAAAGAAGTTAACCGACCAGACGGCTCTTCCATTCGGTTCGATAGCAATGCAGCCGTGCTTCTCACCCAACAAAATGAACCTCAGGGTACTCGTGTGTTCGGGCCTGTTGCTAGGGAGCTACGAGATAAGCGCTTCATGAGGATTGTCTCCCTCGCCTCGGAGGTCTTGTAATGCGAAGGATAAAGCTTAATCTCGGTGACCGCGTTAAGGTGACAGCTGGCGGAAGTAAAGGGGCTGAAGGTCGTATCCTCGCCATTAACCATGGTAGTAACCGTGTTGTTATTGAAGGAGTAAACGTAGTGCGTAAAACCCAGAAGCCTAGCCAGGAAAATCCACAAGGTGGGTTCACTGAGCAGGAAGCGGCTATTAACGCTACTAATGTCCAACTCATAGATCCACAAACCGGAGAAATATCCCGAATTGGTTATGCCATTCTTGAGTCTGGAGAGAAGGTTCGGGTGAGCCGCAAATCTGGGGCTCAGCTGAACGACTAGGGGGCTAATGATGGCACAGACAACATTGCCAATCGTCAAACTGTACGAAAGTATCATACCGACCTTACAAGAACGACATGAGTACACTAATCGGATGGCAGTTCCCAAAGTACTTAAGGTCGTGGTGAATATGGGTGTTGGTGAAGCTAGAGAAGACTCAAAGGTTTTGGATAAGGCTTTAAATGAGCTTGCTTCCATTACGCTACAACGTCCTGTCATTACAAGTGCAAAAAAGTCAGTTTCTAACTTTAAGATTAGAGCAGGGATGCCAATTGGTTTGAAGGTTACCCTTCGGGGCGTAAAGATGTGGGCCTTTCTAGATAAGTTAATTAATGTGACCTTACCTAGGGTTCGGGATTTCCGGGGTTTAAACCCAAATAGCTTCGATGGCCGAGGTAATTATAGTCTTGGGGTCCAGGAACAAATTGTGTTTCCTGAAGTAAGCTTTGATCAAGTAGACGCGACTAGGGGTTTAGACGTCGCGATTGTCACTAGTGCTAGCAGTGACGAGGAGGCATATAACCTCCTTGATCTGTTAGGGATGCCTTTTAGGGCATAGGAGGGAGGAGTATGGCTAAGAAGGCTCTTATTGCTAAAGCTAAACGGACGCCGAAATTTTCGAGTCAACAGCGTAACCGTTGTCAGCGTTGTGGTCGGCCCAGAGCTTATATGCGGGATTTCGGGCTTTGTCGGATTTGTATGCGGGAAATGGCCCATAAAGGATACTTGCCTGGGGTTACTAAGGCAAGTTGGTAATTAACGAGGAAAGGCCGAGGGGTAGAGGTCTGCGAGGACGACGTGGAAACCAACCCCGCGAAGGGATTTTAAAATGTTGACGGATCCAATTGCAGATATGTTGACGCGTATTAGGAATGCTATTGCGATAGCGGAGCCTAAAGTTGATGTGCCAGCTAGTAATGTAAAGAAGTCCTTGGCTCAATTATTAGTGAGCGAAGGTTATCTCAAGAGCGTTGATGAGATTACCGAAGGGGTTCAACGTATTTTACGCATTCAACTTAAGTATGGTCCCAAACGGACCCCTATTATTCATTCAATACAAAGGACCTCTAAACCTGGTCGTCGCGCCTATGCTAAAGCTAAAGATGTACCGGTCGTTAGGGGCGGACTCGGAGTGGCTGTGATTTCTACTTCACAAGGTTTGATGTCGGACCGTAAAGCTCGCCGGCAGAACGTAGGTGGCGAAGTGATTTGCGAGGTCTGGTGATGTCGAGAGTCGGTAGATTGCCTGTCGAACTGCCTCAAGGAGTTGAGGTATCCGCCGATAGCGGGGTGATTACGGTTAAGGGTCCCAAGGGGAGCCTTACGGTAAGAATTAGTTCCCAACTAAGTGTTTTGCAGGATGATGACGTTCTTACTATCGAGCGCTCTAGTGATCATCGTAATGCTCGGGCGTCCCATGGTTTAGCCCGCAGTTTAATTGCTAACGCAGTTAAAGGCGTGAGCGAAGGATTTTCTCGAAACTTAGAGATACAGGGCGTCGGTTACCGTTGTTCTTTGGAAGGCCGGAGACTGGAATTGACACTGGGATTTTCTCATCCAGTCTTTATCGAAGCTCCTGAGGGCGTGTCCATTGAGGCGCCGGAGCAGACGAGGATAATTGTGTCAGGGATTGATAAGCAAGCGGTAGGCCAGGTGGCTGCCAATATCAGAGCTGTGCGCCCTCCGGACTCTTATCATGGCAAAGGTGTTCGTTATCAGGGCGAGACTATTCGCCTCAAACCAGGTAAAGCAGCGGTCTCCGCCGCCGGATAAGGGAGCGTAGTTAATGAGATCTATAAATGTGCAACGACGAAGCCGCGCCCTTAGGACTCGACGGCGAATACAGACTCGCGTTGATACCGGTCGACACCGTCTGAGTGTGTTCCGCAGTTCGCGCTATATATATGCACAGGTCATTGATGACAATACAGGCACGACTGTTGTACAAGGCAACAGTAGAAATGGCGCGACTGGTGCCAATAACATCGACCGTGCTTTCGAGGTTGGAAAGGCATTGGCAGAACAAGCCAAAGAAGCTGGCGTGGAGGGCGTAGTTTTTGATAGGGGTTCTTATCGCTACCACGGTCGGATAAAAGCTCTCGCTGAAGGTGCTCGTAAGGGAGGCCTGAAATTCTAATGGCAGTTACCGACTTTGAAGACAAGGTAATTTACATTCGTAGGACGGCAAAAACATACAAAGGAGGCCGTCGATTTCGTTTTGGAGCGATGGTAGTTATGGGTGATCGAAACGGCCGGGTTGGCGTTGGACTGGGTAAGGCGAAGGAAGTTCCAATTGCCGTTCAAAAGGGTCAGAACATAGCACGCCGTAATATGATTGAGGTCCCAATTGAAGAACCAGGTACTGTGCCTCACGAAGTTCTTGGTGAACATGGTACCAGTAAGGTCATGTTAAAACCTGCGGGAGCAGGAACGGGTGTTATAGCCGGCAGTGTACCCCGAGCAATAGTAGAATTAGCTGGTTACAAAAATCTCCTAACTAAGGAAATAGGGTCCCGCAATATGACAAATGTTACCTATGCTGTCCTCAATGGCTTAGGTCAACTTAGAACGTTCGAAGAGTCCAAGGTAGAGCGTGAGGCAGCACAATGAAGGTCACTCTCAAGAGGAGTTTGATTGGCATTCGGGGGTCACACAAAGCTACAGCCCATGCACTTGGGTTTCGTAAACGTTGTCAGACCCTAGAAGTGAAGGATTCGCCGGACGTCCGTGGGATGTTAAATAAGATTTCCTATTTGATCGAGATCGAGGGCAAGTAGCGATGAAACTTAACGAACTTAAACCTTCACCAGGTTCTAAAAAGAAACGTAGGCGAACAGCTCGGGGTCCTGGTTCCGGAAGAGGAAAAACTGCAGGTCGAGGCCACAAGGGCCAAAAGAGCCGTAGTGGTTTCAGTGCGGGGGCTGGCTGGGAAGGCGGCCGTTCAAGATTAATTCTACGGCTACCCAAACGAGGTTTTAACCGTGCTAAGGAATATACCCAAATCGTTAACCTAGAAGACCTCAATAGATTTGCGGATGGGGCTTCCGTGACACCAGAAAGTCTTGCCGAACTTAGTCTTATTGGTAATGCCGCATTACCAATAAAGATACTCGGGAATGGCGAGCTTAAAGTTAAGAATCTTGTTGTTGAAATTGAAGAAACAAGCAAGGCAGCGGCTTTGGCAATTACCGAAACTGGGGGTACTCTCCGCATGACCCCTGAAGGAGTTGGCGATAGTTTGAGTAAAACCGATACCGCTAAGGGGTCTGATGGTGAGCTTCCTGAGTTCAATAGTGAGGAGAAATCATAATGTTGGCAGCTTTTCGCAATGCGATGGTCGTTCCCGACCTCCGGGCGAAGTTGCTAGTAACCATTGGGGTGCTGGCTATATATCGGCTTATGGTGTTTATTCCTACTCCGGGAATAGATATTGAGGCGCTCCAAGGTGGAAATTTCGGCCAAGGTGATATTTTTACGCTACTGAATTTTATTTCTGGGGGAAATTTCGAAGTTTTTTCGATTGCCGCCCTTGGTGTTATTCCTTATATTACGGCTAGCATTATTTTCCAACTTTTAACATCAACCTACCCTCCATTGGAGAAGCTATCTAAGGAAGGCGAGGAAGGCCGAAAGAAGATTACCCAATACACTCGTTACGCAGCTACCATACTAGGTGGCATCCAGGCTCTTTTCCTGGCTATCGCCCTACTTGGCCCAAGCGGTGCATTGAAACTTGGTTGGAATAACGACCCATTTTTCTGGATCATTGTTGTTATTACTCAAGTTGCCGGTATTTCTATGGTGATGTGGTTAGGCGAGAAAATCAGTGAATATGGAGTTGGAAACGGAATTTCTCTGATAATTTATGCAGGTATTGTAGCGGCGTTCCCCGGCGCAATTATGCAGCAACTTTCTCTGATCAGTCAGGGCGAGGGAAATATTTTCGCCTTAATTATATTCTTTATCCTGCTTATCCTGGCTGTAGCTGGAATGGTTTTAGTGCAGCAAGCCGAGAGGCGCATTCCTGTTCAATACGCACGAAAAGTCGTGGGTCGAAAGGTACTAGGAGGACAAACCACCTATATTCCTTTGAGGCTGAACGCAGCGGGCGTGATTCCAATCATTTTTGCAGTGTCAATTATCATTCTTCCGCAGACGTTAATTGGTTCTTTTCCTGATATTTTATGGTTACAGAGCGTAGGCGCGTGGTTCAATCCAGCCCAATGGCAAGGCCTGGTGGTTAGTACATTGCTAATCATGATGTTTACTTATTTTTATACTCAGATTTCGTTTGATCCAAGACGAATAAGCGAGAATCTTCGGGAATATGGCGGTTTCGTGCCAGGTGTTAGGCCCGGCCAACCAACGACTGAACATCTCACCCGGATTACCGGCCGCATTACGCTGTGGGGAGCATTATTTCTAGGTGCTGTAAATGCCCTACCCCAAGCCTTAGCGTGGCTTACAGGGACCGGACAGCTTTCTTTCGTTTTTTCCGGGATTGGCTTGCTAATTATGGTGGGAGTTGCGCTGGATACTTTAAGGCAACTCGAGTCTCAGTTAATGATGCGGCATTACGAAGGATTCGTTAGCAAAGGACGAATTAGAGGAAGGGGGAGGCGGTTCTGATGAAGCTTGAGTCCACCGAGGTCCTCCTTTTAATGGGCCCTCCTGGAGCTGGGAAGGGTACGCAAGCTGCTCAGTTGTGCTCCTCGCGGCACTTGAAGAAAATTTCTACGGGAGACATCCTCCGTCATAATGTAAAGGCGGGTACCGAGCTTGGTCGCCAAGCTAAACAAGTAATGGATGTGGGCGAACTAGTATCTGACAATTTAATGGTTTCGATGGTTGAAGAAGAACTTGCTAAAATCTCACCCTTAAGGGTCCTTCTCGATGGGTTCCCTCGTACTCCCCGCCAAGCAGATGCTTTGAAGAACGTTTTGTTTAAATATAACGTCTCGATTGATGCCGTGTTTTCTCTTGATGTCGACGATCAGGAACTGATCAACCGGCTTCTCCGCAGGGCTTCTGAGGAAGGGCGAAGCGATGACTCTGAAGAAGTAATTGCCGAAAGAATGCGTATTTATCGTCGAGATACAGAACCTCTGATGGCCTATTATCGGTCTCAGGGAAACTTGCACGAGATTGACGGAAATGGCGGTATGGACCAAGTTCTTTCTCGCATCGAGGCGTTATTGTCATGATCCTTAAAGGTCAAGGGGAGTTACAAAAGATGGCCCAGGCCGGGGACATTAATCGACGCGCTCTCGATACTGTTGCTCGTGCTATTGCCCCTGGGATTTCCACAGTGGAGTTGGACTCAATAGCAGAGGAGGCGATTGCATCGCAAGGTGGGAAACCTGCAAATAAAGGGTATCGCGGATTCCCTTATACATTATGTACTTCGGTTAATGATGTTATTGTACATGGCTTTCCAAGTCACCAGGTATTAAAGGAGGGTGACATTATTTCAGTTGATATAGGGACTAAGTATCAGGGGTATTTAGCAGATATGGCTTGTACATATCCTGTAGGGAAAATCAATTTATCTACGCGACGGTTGCTTGAAGTCACTCAAAAGTCTCTCCTAGGCGGTATAACAGCTGCCAAAGTGGGTAACCGACTTGGCGATATTTCTGCGGCAATTCAGAGGGTAGTCGAGGATGCAGGATTCTGGGTAGTCCGGGAATTCGTAGGCCATGGCATTGGGCGGGACTATCATGAACCTCCTGAACTTCCTAATTTCGGAGATCCTGGTACGGGTCCCCAATTGCGTCCGGGATTGGTTCTAGCAATCGAACCCATGGTTACTGAACGGGCTACTGGAGTAAGAATTCTTGAAGACAAATGGACGGCCCCCACAGCTGATGGTAGTCTTTCCGCTCATTTCGAACACACCGTAGCCATTACGGAAAATGGTCCGTGGATTCTAACGGCTGGCAAAAATAATCAGGTTACTAGTGTTGATGGCAAAGGACCGGCTTCTAATGGCGCGTAGACGTTCAGGACCCGGTAGGAGTACTAAGAGAAGGAGGAATGTAGATCGTAAAGATGATAAGAAAGAAGAGACTAACCAGGAAACAATTCGGGCTGAAGGTGTTGTCCTTGAGGCTCGCCCCAATACCACTTTCCTGGTACAACTAGATGCAGGACCCGAGCTTCTAGCTCATGTTGGTGGTAAGATGCGCCGACATTATATCCGTATTCTCCCTGGCGATCGTGTTGTCGTCGAGATCAGTACCTACGACCCTGAAAAGGGTCGAATTGTCTATCGAAGATAAGGGGATAGCATGAAAGTACGTGCGTCCGTAAAACCAATGTGCGACAGATGTCGCGTAATTCGTCGGCGGGGTCGAGTTTATGTTATCTGCTCCGCTAATCCTAAGCATAAGCAGAGGCAGGGATAAACCATGGCACGAATCGCAGGAGTAGATCTTCCCCGAGGTAAGCGTGTAGAACACGCACTACCTTATATATACGGTATAGGGCTTACACGGTCTCGGGTAATTCTAGAAAAGGCTGGAGTAAGTCCTGATACTCGCGTTCAAGACCTAGCCGAAACTGAGGTTTCAGCGATTCGCGGGATAGTAGAGAGTGACTATAGGGTTGAAGGGGATCTGCGTCGGGAGGAACAGCTTAATATAAAGCGATTAATGGATATTGGGTCCTACCGAGGACTTAGACATCGGCGGGGACTTCCAGTACGTGGTCAATCTAGTAAGACCAACGCCCGCACTCGCAAAGGACCTCGTCGTACGGTTGCCGGCAAAAAGCGTGCACCGACGAAGAAGTAGCTAAAGGAGGATTTGATGGCCACAGCAAAAACAAGAAAGCGTGTTAGACGCAATATAACAGAAGGCAAGGCGTATATACACGCTAGCTATAACAATACGATCGTGACCATTACCGATAATGACGGAAATCCGGTGGCCTGGTCTTCCTCCGGATCAATAGGGTATAAGGGTTCCAAAAAGGGAACTCCTTATGCCGCCCAGTTAGCTGCCGCTGACGCTACTCGGAAAGCCCAAAATATGGGTGTTAGCCAGCTAGATATTGTTATTCGAGGTACCGGATCTGGCCGCGAACAAGCGATCCGGTCTATTCAAGCCACAGGGGTTAACGTGCGCACCATTATTGATGACACCCCTATTCCGCACAACGGCTGCCGCCTTCGCAAGCGGAAGCGCGCTTAAGGAGAGTGACGACATGGGTCGTTATAGAGGACCTGCTGTCAAGGTAAGTCGACGTGAGGGAGTTAACCTCACGGAGACTCCGAAGGTTCAGCGGTATATGGAGAGGCATCCGTACCCCCCTGGTCATCACGGTCAACGCAGGCGCCGTAAACCCAGCGATTACGGAACGAGATTACGTGAAAAACAGAAGCTCCGTTATTACTATAATATGGGTGAGAAGCAGTTTCGGAATTTATTCGTAGAGGCCTCGCGAACGAAGGGTGCTACTGGGGAGATATTTCTACAACTCCTAGAGTCGCGTTTGGATAATATTGTATACCGACTCGGACTTGCAAATACTCGTCGACAGGCTAGGCAGTTCGTTAGCCACGGTCACGTGCGGGTTAATGGAAAGAACGTTAATATACCTTCATATCGAGTGGAGCCAGGAGACGAAATTGATGTTCGCCCTAAAAGTAGGAGCAATTCCCACATTAAGGGCAATGTCGAAGAGCGTAGTCGTGGGAAGATCAGTCCTTGGCTAGAATTTGATAGTGAACAACTAAAAGGCCGCTTCTTAAATCGTCCTCCTCGAGAGGATCTAATGTTACCTGTAAACGAATTACAGGTAATCGAGTTTTATTCACGCTAGGCCAGGAGACTATGGATCAACTGCAAATAATCCCAGAATTTCAAGCTGACGTTACCGAGAGTTACGGAGAGTTTATTGTTGAACCGCTGGCTAGGGGGTTTGGGGTAACTCTTGGTAACCCGTTACGGCGCATAATGCTTTCCGCGATACCAGGTACCGCCGTCACGAGTGTTTATATCGAAGATGTCCTCCATGAATTCTCGACCATCGAAGGAGTAAAAGAAGATGTAATGCAAATAATACTTAACCTCAAGGAAATGGTGGTTAAGTTGCACGATGGTGAGCCTGTTACTCTCACCCTTCGTGTGGAGAAGGCAGGTGAGGTTACCGCTGCCAAATTTGATGTCCCAGCCTCTGCTGAAATAATAAATCCTGAACTGCACATTGCTACTTTAACGAAGGAAGGACAATTAGTAATGGAAGTGCGGGTAGAGCCTGGCGTTGGTTACGTTCCGGCTGATGTTCATGCAACCAAAGAGCGAATTAATTCCATTCCAGTTGATGCAGTGTTTACGCCAGTAAGGAGAGTCGCTTATAGACTCGAAGATACTAGGGTTGGGCAAAGGACAGATCTCGATCGCCTGGTTCTACAAGTGTGGACAGATGGTAGCTTAGAACCACGATCTGCTCTTGACCAGGCTGTAGAAATTCTACGTAGCCAACTTAATGTGTTTAGCGATGATCCAGAAGATGCTGCGGATGAAAATGTTTCGGCCATTACCATTCCTGCCCGGATTCATGAGGAGGAAGCTGAAGTCATTGCAGATACTGAGATGAATCTAGATAATCTCGACTTGTCTAGTCGGGTTCTGCATTCTCTACAGGAAGAAGGAATTGACTCGGTAAATGCGCTTTTGGCTCTTTCGGAGCGCGACCTCAAGAAAGTTGGAGGGGTAGGCGAGAAATCTTTAGACGAAATCAAGGAACGGTTAAATGGCCGGGGCCTAAAATTGAAGGAGTAGTTGATGAGACATCTTTCGCGTGGGAGAAAACTTAATCGGAATAGTAGTCACCGTATTGCTTTGGTGCGAGCTCAGGCTACGGCTTTGTTCCGGCACGGTAGAATTAAGACTACTCTTGCCAAGGCGAAGAATTTGCAGCCGTTTGTCGAGAAATTGATTACAACTGCTCGTAAGGGTGATTTACATTCCCGCAGACTCGTGGCTCGCGAAATTCATGACAGGAAGATTCTTCGGTCGCTTGTAGACGAAATTGCTCCTCGGTATTCTAAACGGAGTGGGGGATATACCCGGATATATCGATTAGCTAGTCGACGAGGGGACAATACCCAAGAGGCTCTGATCGAGCTTGTCGAAAGTATTTAGTTCTGGCCTAATTTAAGTTCTTACACGTTAATAATAGTTGTTGTCTAACCAGGCGAGAGGCCTAATATCTCGCTTGGCCAGTTTGTTTATTGTTGTAGTTGAGCGAGGTGGTGAAAACTATTTCCTATACCACGCCAATCAACTTTCAGGATATCGGCTATCGTGGCACCTAGATCCGCAAAGCTCTTTCGGGTACCCAAATTAATGGGCTTAATTGTTGGGCCGTAAGCCAGGAGAAGCCCGTATTCCCGGGTGTGATCGCTTCCTGGCCAAGTGGGGTCATTGCCGTGGTCAGAAACAAAAAATAGGACATCTTCTTGGTCCAATGATGACAAAAGCTCGGGAATTCGTTGGTCAAATGTGGCAAGTGCGTGGGCGTATTCATTGGGTTTACGGCGATGTCCATAAAGCGAGTCAAAATCAACAAGATTGGTGAAGATAAGGCCATTGGGTCGCGCTTGCATTTTCTCAAGGGTCAACGATAATCCATGGTTATTGTCGGTGGAAGAAATGGATTCGGTGAAACCAGAGTTGGCAAATATGTCAGGAATCTTACCGATTCCGATGACCTCGTATCCAGCTGAGGATAGGCAGTTTAAAACAGTAGACTGTGGCGGCTTTAGCGCGTAGTCCCGACGGGCAGATTCCAACCGAAAAAAACTTCCAGGGATTCCGTCAAAGGGTCGGGCAATCACTCTGGCAACGGCATTTTCACCAACAAGAAGTAGTCGTGCCTTTTGGGACCATCGATAGAGTTCTTCTATTGGAATTATATTGACATGAGCAGCAATCTGGAAGACGCTATCGGCGCTGGTATATACAATGGGCTTGCCGGATTTTATGTGTTCCTCGCCTAATTCGTCGATTATAACGGTACCAGAGGCTGGTCTGTTACCCAAGTGATCCCTGCCCGTTGCTGCATTGAAGGAGGACATTATCTCATTGGGAAAGGACTTGTAAGTCTTGAACGGGTGTTCAAGACTTACACCCATGAACTCCCAGTGCCCCGTAATGGAGTCTTTCCCGAGAGCTTGCTCGATCATTCGTCCATGGGCCGCCAAAGGTGATTTAGCCGGAGATAATTTTTTTACGCCTTCGATGGAGCCGAGTCCGAGTTTCGTGAAATTAGGGAGTTCGGTTCCCGCTACTTCTAATATATGGTCTAGGGTGTGAGCACCAGTATCTCCGTAAATTGATGCATCCGGAAGGGAGCCGAGTCCTAAAGAATCAAGGACAATAACTGTGATCGTCATAAATCAGTATACGAAGTGTGCTTGGAATTGGGATAATACATTATGAAGGTTTCTGAAAACATCTTGGCTGGGCTTAAAGAAGCAGGTTGGGATGGCGAATCTTTAGTTGCTGCAGTTTCCGGTGGGGGAGATTCTTTAGCGTTAGCCTACGCCTTGGTAGAAGAAGGGATAAAACCCGTGGTTGCCCACCTAGATCATGGTTTTCGAAGTCAATCTGCGAAGGATGCCGAATTCGTTGCGACTCAGGCAGGTCTGCTAGGACTTCACTTTATAGGCGATCGGGTGGATGGGCCTAAAATTGTTGCTAAGAAGGGGGGCAACGATGAAGCTATAGCTCGGTCATTAAGATATTCCTTTTTGATGCGAACCCTTGCGAGTTTAGGGGGTGGGCTTATTGTTGTTGCGCACACTGCTGATGATCAGGCTGAAACAGTATTGCAACAGATCTTTAGAGGATCAGCATATCCAATTGGGATGCAGAGTAGACGGGGGTCTATTGTTCGTCCGATGTTGAACTTGGCCCGAAAAGACCTCAGAAGTTACCTATCAACTATTGGTGTTTGTCCGGTGGAAGATGAGAGTAACGGTGACTTAGATCGCACTCGGGCGTGGTTCCGACATGAAATTATTCCTGAAATAGTCAACCGTTACCCAAGTGCTATTTCCCGGCTTGGGAATCTAGCTCAAATCCAACAATCGGTTCGGGCGGATTTATGGGCCCGAGCTGAGGAAGCCCTAAATGATAATGGCTTGAGTATAGACTCGTTAATGCGTGAAAGCCTAGCCTTACGAAGACAGGTAATTTCTAATTTGCTTGGCAGGTCAGGAGCTTCAATTTCTTTTTTACGCATTAACGAGATACTAGCCGCGGCAGATCGAGGGCGTGCGAGGATACAGCTTTCGCCAAGAAGAGTTTTACGTGTTGAGAGTGGACATCTTGAAGTAATAGCATCTGCGAATCAATCAACTTTTTCTAAAGAAATACGGGTGGAGACCGCGTCGCAACTTCCTGCGGGGTTTCCAGAATCATTTTTTGATAGGTGGGAAGATTTGGTTATTCGTCATAGACGACCTGGTGATCATGTCACACTTTCTGGGGGAAGACGGAAACTATCAAGGTGGTTAATCGACAATAAGGTCCCACGTGAGGATAGAAATTCTCTAAACGTCCTTGCTTCAGGAAGTAATATCCTTTGGGTCCAAGGGCTTGGTGGTGCTAGCGGAACTGGTTTCGTAGAACCAGACAAGGGATTTATGGAACGAGCTATTGAATTAGCGTCGAATGCAGCGAGGGCGGGTGAGCTTCCTGTCGGGGCGGTTGTTGTGATTAATGGTCGGATTGTTGGTGAGGGCTATAACGAGACCGAACAGAGAACAGATTCCACAGCTCATGCTGAGATTCTTGCTTTGCAGGCGGCTAGCAAGGAAGTTGGTGATTGGCGTTTAGAGGAGGCAACATTATACGTAACGCTTGAGCCGTGCCCCATGTGTTTCGGTGCGTGCTTGCAATCCCATGTTCAGCGAGTTGTATTCGGTGCAACCAATAGAAGAGAGGGATGCTTAGGTAGTGTTGTAGATCTAAATAAACTGTCATGGAAGCGTTCCTTAGAAGTAGAGGGAGGAATGCTGGAAGAGGAGTGCTCTGACTTATTAATTGAATTTTTCGCTGCTAGAAGATGATGGTTATGACGACTTTATTAGGTTTCATAGAAGACTAGATCAGGGATTCTTCACAACTTGGGTAATAGGTTGCCGTAGCACTATAAAATTAAATTGGAGATATCGAGTAAAGCTTCTGTAGAATAGTTATGTGAAGATACGAAACTTTTCGATTATTGCCCATGTAGATCATGGTAAATCTACGTTAGCAGATAGAATCCTTGATCTTACTCAGAGCGTAGAAGCTCGGGATCGAAGAGATCAGATGTTAGACACCCTAGATCTAGAGCGAGAACGAGGAATAACTATAAAGGCCACTCCGATGCGCTTGGAATACACGAGCAAGGCCGGAATCGCTTACTGCTTTAATTTGATAGATACTCCCGGACATGTTGATTTTAGTTATGAGGTTTCTCGCGCTCTTAGGGCTTGTGAGGGTGCGCTGCTAGTCGTAGATGCTAGTCAAGGAGTTGAGGCGCAAACAATACAGAATGCTTTTCTCGCCATTGAAAACGGTCTAGAAATTCTTCCTGTAATAAATAAGATCGATTTGCCTAATGCTGATCCACAAGCGGCCATCATGGAACTAGAAGAAGTTGTTGGGATACCTGGGGATAGAGTTATCAAGGTGTCTGCCAAAACAGGCGAGAATGTAGAAAATGTTCTGGAAGCCATAGTGGAACATTTACCCTCGCCTTCTGGGGATAGCGAAGGTCCAATGAGAGCCCTAATTTTCGACGCATTTTATGATAGTTATCAGGGAGTAATTTCGTTTATTAGGCTTTTTGGAGGAAGCGTTAAACGAGGAGACCAGATTTTCATTACCAGTACCGGTAAAAAATTCGAGGTAGATCGTGTAGGTATTTTCCGACCAGATCTAGTAGTAACTGAACGATTGGGTCCCGGCGAGGTTGGATGGTTAACCGCCTCCATTAAGGATATTGGAGACACGCAAATTGGTGACACCATGACTCTAGATTCTGAATCTGCGTCTGCGCCGATCCCTGGGTTTCAACCTGCGAAACCGGTTGTATTTAGTGGCTTATACCCAACTGATTCAGAGGATTATCCTAAACTTCGTGAGGCTCTTGAAAAGCTTAGCTTAAACGATGCTGCTTTTACGTTTGATGCTGAGACGAGTCAAGCTCTAGGATTTGGGTTTCGTTGTGGTTTTTTAGGCCTGCTCCATGCTGATGTGGTCCAAGCGAGACTTGAACGAGAATACAATTTAGGACTTATCGCTACTGCTCCGGCTGTCGTTTACGAGGTTCGTACGACTGATGGGAATGTGTCACGAATCCACAACCCTGCAGATCTACCTTCTCCAGACCGGATAGAGGCTATTTTAGAGCCTTGGGTCCGATTCAGCGCTTACCTGCCCGAGGACTTTGTCGGCGGGGTCATGACATTATTGCAGGATCGTCGTGGTCAGATGCAGGATATGGTCTACCACGGAAAACGGGTGGAGCTCAGGTATTTAGTTCCTTTTGGAGAAATCTTATATGATTTCCATGACCGCCTTAAAAGTCTTTCGCGAGGGTATGCAAGCATGGACTATGAATTTGTAGAAGACCGTCCCGGTGATCTTGTTAAAGTTGATATCCTTGTCAATGAGGAACGCGTGGATGCTCTTTCAGTTATAGCTCACCGGGACAAGGCATACTATATTGGGCGGAAAATCGTTGACAAGATGGCCGAGGTAATCCCTAGGCAAATGTTTGCCGTACCAATTCAAGCAAGCATAGGTGGGAAAATCCTGGCAAGGGCTACCGTACGAGCCTTCCGCAAAGACGTGACTGCGAAATGTTACGGTGGGGACATTACCAGAAAAAGAAAGTTGCTTGAGAATCAAAAAAGAGGAAAGGCTAGAATGAAACAATTAGGGACGGTAGAAGTCCCACAGGAGGCCTTTTTGGCAGTCTTGTCGCCAGGAGAATGACTGTCCCAATTAGTTATCAAATAACCTAAATTCAGTCGACGCGTTAGAATTAGGTACCTTTGGAGATTTGGTTTGCTATAGGCTATCCGATAGTGCTTAGGAAAAAATTTGTAATAATGAAAATCTAGCATGAATATATGGGTTTCTAAGGATCAACGAGTTTCTAGCCAGGTGTTCACAATTAAAAAGCATGAGAAGAAAAGCTGGTAAATTTCGGGGCACCGGGCACTAATATAAAGGTTTAATAGGACAAAAGATTCTATAAGGTCTGTCGTGAAGTTCAGGGAAATTGCTTGTATGAGCATGGGAAACACGCTTAATTATTTTAGTGGTTCTGGATAAAACTTGACATATTCATGCATATATTGAGACGATGACTTGATGAATGAACGTGCGCTAACTTTAGCAGCCCTTGTGACAGCTGGGCGGTTGATCACCCGCGAGGATTTGGCGAGCTTATTGGGTGGGGTAGTTGCAGCGACTCGGGGATTGAATTCTGTTCGAGAGCTCCTGGCCGCAGAATCTCTTGGGCTTGAGATAGAGGAGGTAGCTGGCGGGTACCGCTTGGTTGTAATGCCAACACTAGTTCCTGAACTAGCAAGTATACTCTCTCCTCCGCCACTTCCCCGATTATCAGAAGCTGCTCTTGAGACACTCGCTCTAATAGCCTACCGTCAGCCAGTCACGCGAGGTGAACTTGAAGCTTCTCGGGGGGCTTCTTGTCACTCTACTACTGACACGCTACTAGAGCGAGAACTTATTCGGGTTACTGGTCGAAAAGACGTTGTGGGACGTCCATTGCTTTATGGTACTACTGAAAGGTTTCTTGTAGAATTTGGCCTTAAATCAATTGATGATCTTCCTGATGTAGAAGAGGGTGAAACAGGATTCCTTCGTTAATTTAAAAGGGGGGTAATGTACCGCTCGTCGATCTACCCATGTTCCTATCTAGGATAATCCAAAAAGTTATTAATGTGTCACTATTAGTGTCTTCAAGTATAGAAATCAACAAATGATAATCCAAGAACGAGGTTCTAAGCTTCACATATAGGTAAGGGGTCCGTTATAGGTCGAGTCTTTGTTTTTTCGCACTCTTAGATGCATATCGGGGTGTACGGATAAAAGAAGATGCAACCTGATTCGGAACCTTTCAGGTTCCAGCCTTCAGAGCGTGGTGGTGTAACTATCGTAGAAAATGGTTTATCGCTTATAACCTGAATTATTGATAACTAAAAATATGGCGTTTACTCTCCTATCGAAGAAGCAGAAAGGAAAAGGCTATAGCTTAAGAGGTTAGCAGTTTTAATTATTAGCAGCTTCTTGGCTGGTGTTGAGATATTGACCCAGGCATAATATGGCAGCCTGGTAACTAGTGGGTCCGAACCCAGCAATTGAGCCTAGGCAAACCCCGCCAATTGTGCTCTGATGCCTGAAGACTTCTCTCGAATGGATGTTAGATAGGTGAACTTCAACTATGGGTATCGTGACTCCAGCGATAGCATCTCGTAGTGCTACTGAAGTGTGCGTTAATCCCCCCGCGTTTAAGACGACTCCAAGAAAACCATCGGTCTGAGCCTGATGAATCCAGTCTATGAGCTTCCCTTCAGAATTGCTCTGTCGGGAAGTAACGTTAAAACCTATATCTTCTCCCCATATCTGGCATTTACCAGAAAGATCTTCTAGGGTCATCGTGCCATAA
>Ga0310344_10001573_pt1 | contig 17438 bp, 12 predicted proteins | sample HC15DNA20200_MG_FD_203801 | JGI IMG/M metagenome (GOLD analysis project Ga0310344, IMG submission 203801) | Marine microbial communities from station ALOHA, North Pacific Subtropical Gyre - HC15-DNA-20-200_MG | ecosystem: Environmental > Aquatic > Marine > Oceanic | place: Pacific Ocean: North... | reverse complement strand
CCGCGTCACTTCGCGGTGTTGTTGAAACAGATCGGGAGTGAGGGTGGTGGATTTCATGCGGCCTGAAGGATTGTCGGCACCCACACACCGCGTGCAACCCCAAATTTGCCAATTGAGATTGCCGCCGCCGTTCCGTTGGCGGAAAATCACGCCAGTTCAATGTGATGGTCTCGAGATGGATGCTTCTGTTGCTGGTCGGCACCGTTGGTGTTGGAGCCGCACCGCGGTTGGATAACAACCTGAAGTGTGTGGATCTTTCGGATCTTGTCGGGCCGTTGCCTTTGCGGGCGGTGGCGAGCCGGGTAATCTTGAAGCAGTCTGAGGATTGGGAGGTGAGTTCGTACAAGAATCCGCGCTGGCCGAAGGGCGGGCATCGGTCGCTGGGGTATCCCACGGTGGTTCAAAATGTGCACGGACAGAATCCTGATGGCCGCTTGTATTTATACTACGCGCACCACGACCCAATGTCCGGCATTGGCTGTGCGGTGGCGAAAACCATCGATGGGCCGTACGTGAAACTCGCCGATTTACCCGGAAGCAAACGCAAACACAGCCGCGTGCTCACCGTGCCGAACTATCGCGCCAGCGGGCCCAACCCCGATGACCCTTCGCACTTCAGCAGCCCGTGCGTCGTTTGGAATGCGAAAGAGAAACTGTGGTTTATGTATTTCCATTATTTCAATCATTTCCACGGCGCATGGACGGCCGACGCGAAATCTCCCGGCGAGGGCTGGCAGATGACCGCCTTGGCTACTTGTGCGGACTTGGCAAAAAACAATTGGACCATCTGGAAAACTCCACGCCCCAGCACGGTGAGCGTGTGGGACATCGTGCCGGTGCTGCCCACCACGGATGTGGCGTGGATGAAAAGCGCGTCGTCGTATCACGCCATCCAGCGATTGCCCACCGGTCAATGGCTGGCGTTCATGCGCGGTACTCCCACACGTCATCCGGGGCCGACCGTGGGCTTTGCCAGTTCGCGCGATGGCCGAAGCTGGAAACATTTTTTGGGAAACCCCGTGATTGCCCCCGGCAAAACGTGGACGCAAAAGGCCCGCGAGTATCGCCCCGCGTTTATCGGCTGGTTGGGTGGCAAAAAATATCTCGTCGCCTGGAGCGAACACGCCAACCCGCACGTCATCTACAGCACCACCACCGATTTCAAAACCTTCGAGCGTGACCCCCGCGGCTACGCCAAGTGGCAAGGCCCCGACGGGCTCGTCAGCCCGTGGCGTGAGGGAAACCACCTTTACCTTTTCGCTGGTCAACAGGTCCACAAGCTGCCATTGCCGGTGCGCACGAAATGAATCCGGACTGCCTCCAGCACCTGTTGACCAACGACGAACGCGCGCAGTTCAACGCGCAAGGCTATCTCGTCGTGGAGAATGCATTGGATGCCGCCGCTTGCGAGCGGGTGATTGCGGTGATGGATCGCGTGGACGCACGCGAACGCACGGAGGCGCTGGCGGGCAAGCTGCTCTCGGTGACGGACGTGATGGGCGAAGATGACGCGTTGGTTGATCTCATAGATTGCCCGAAGACATTCCCCAAGGTGTGGGGCATTCTCGGCTGGAATATTTACCTTTACCACTCGCACCTCGATGTGACGCCAAACGAAAGTGCCCGCCGGCAGGATTGGTGCGTGGCGTGGCATCAGGATAGCATGCGCGTGAATGACGAAATCGAAAGCGATCCGCGTCCGCGCCTGTCGTTGAAGATTGGCTTTTACCTCACGGACGTCAGCGAGCCCGGCCGCGGTAACACGCTCATCGTGCCCGGCTCGCATTTGCAAAACGCCATCGATTGCCCACAGGACGGCCAGAGCAACCCGCCCGGCGCTGAGCCATTGTGCGTGCCCGCTGGCTCTGCCGTATTGGTCGACCGACGCATTTGGCACTCGCGCAGCGCCAACGAATCCGAACTCACCCGCAAGGTGATGTGGCTCGGCTACAGCTACCGCTGGTTGCGGCCCAAGGACGAAATGACTGTGGCGCAACTTTACCCGCGCCTCGACCCCATCCGCCGACAACTCCTTGGTGACGGCGTCTCCGCCAACGGCACGTACGACCCGACCCCGGAGGATGTCCCTCTGCGCACTTGGTTGGAAGAACATCACCCGCCCTCCGCCATCCCTTCGCCACACGGGGCATCACAGTCGCGCCCCCCGGCAATGGGCCGCGGAAAAAACACGGGCCGGAATTAGTGGATTCAAATTCCCTTTGTCTTTCCGCCGCACCGGCGGAGAATGCACGCATGTCTGTTTACCGTGTTTTCTTTTGTCTTCTGTTTGTCCTCGGCCCCATTTTGCAGGCTGCGAAGCCCATCGACATTGGCTCGCGACGGGAGTTGTTTGTGGATGCGCATTTGGTCGCGGAGTTGCGGGGGGCGCGGCGGGAGTTGCATCATCCCACGCCGCGCAATTTGGCCATCGCGTATGACGCGCCTTGGGAGGGGGCAGGGAGCGGCTATTGTAGCATCATCCAAGATGACGGTGTGTACCGGATGTATTATCGCGGATCGGATCTGGGCGTGGACAAAGGAAGACTGAAGCTGGGCCGCGAAGTCTATTGCTACGCGGAAAGCCGAGACGGCATCACGTTTACGAAGCCGCGGCTGGGCCTGCATGAGTACAATGGGTCGCGCGACAACAACATCATCTGGACTGGCGTGGGTACGCACAACCTTGCACCTTTTCTGGACACGCGTCCGGGCTGTCCGCCGGAGTCACGTTTCAAGGCACTGGGTGGACTGGCATCGCAGGGCGGACTGTTCGCGTTCCACTCAGCCGACGGCATTCGGTGGTCACTCTTCAGCAAGAAACCCGTAGTAACGAAGGGCGCTTTTGATTCTCAGAATCTCGCGTTTTGGGATGCTAAGGTGGGCGTGTACCGCGCGTACTTCCGGACGTTCACCAAGGGCACCACAACCGCCAAGGTCTGGAAACCGGCCGGACTCCGCGCCATTCGCACGGCCACCTCGCGCGATTTTTTGATGTGGGAAAACTACAAGGACCTCACCTACGCCGACTCGCCCGCCGAGCACCTCTACACCAACCAAGTCGCGCCGTACTATCGCGCGCCGCATCTCCTTGTGGGCTTTCCCATGCGGTACATCGAGCGCGGTTGGTCGCCCTCCATGCGCGCGCTGCCGCAGCTGGCGCGTCGCAAACAGCGCGCGGCCGCGCACTTGCGCTACGGCACCGCCCTGACCGAGGCGCTCGTGATGGCCAGCCGCGACGGCGTGCACTTCGAGCGCTGGAACGAGGCCTTCCTGCGCCCCGGCCCGCAGCGGCCAGACACTTGGCTGTACGGCCACGCGTCCATGGCGTGGCGCGCGGTGGAGACGAAGTCGGCTCTGCCCGGCGCGCCCAACGAGCTGAGTTTTTACGCTAGTGAAGGCCATTGGCATGGCAAGGGCAACGCAATGCGGCGTTACACGCTGCGACTGGACGGCTTTGTCTCCGTCACCGCCGGTTGGAAGGGCGGCGAGCTGTTGACCAAACCGCTGGTGTTTAAGGGCTCGCGGATGCACCTCAACGTTTCCACCTCCGCTGCCGGCAGCCTGCGTGTGGAAGTACAGGACGCGAAGGGCCGGCCGTTGCCCGGTTTTGCCTTGGCCGACTGTGATGTGCAGTTTGGCGATTCGGTGGACCGTGCGGTGACTTGGAAAAACAATCCCAACCTCGGGGCACTCGCCGGCACGGCGGTACGGCTGCGGTTTGCGTTGAAAGATGCGAATCTATTCGCATTACAGTTTAAAACTGCGAAATGAGAACCTTCGTGGAATAGGGAGGGCTGAGCTGCCTGTTGCTTGCGGGGAACGGAAAAAAATGCATGAAATTAAAAATACCAGAATGGTATGAATATAAGTTTCTTTCGGCCTATTTTGTCACCGAACTATCGACAAACAGGCCGTGGTTGTCCTAGCATTGTGGCCTTGCCCTTACACCTCCTAAAGCGCTGGGGTGGCAAATGTGTGAATCCGGAATATGATCGAGTGAAACATTTACTCAAAATGGAGAAGTAATTAGTTTTTATGAAAATACATGCCTTTTTTTGTTCCCTCTTACTGACAGTCATTGCCGGAAGCGCATGCATGGCAGCCACCGCCGGCAAAGAAGAGGGTAATGACCTGGTCATTTCAACAAGTGGCAAAACCAGTGCCATCATTGTCGTCTCGCCTAGTGCCGGCACCAACGAGAAGCAAGCCGCCAATGACTTGGCCAAATATATTGGCCTGATGTGTGGAGCAAAACCTGCAATCGCCAATACGGATGCCGCAATTAAATCAGCCATGGCCAGCAAGGCACCAAAGCTCGTGGTCGGAGAACAGGCACTAAAGGCTCAACCAAAACTGCGTGGAAAACTTAATGGCGTGTTAAAGAAAACCCCATACCTGCGTACCGACGGCATAGTTCTAAGTCGTGATGGGAATCGGGTTTATCTGGCGGGCAATAATGATCTCGCTCATTACTTTGCTGCCGCCGAGCTACTCAGACGTTGGGGATGTCGCTGGTACATACCCACGGAATTTGGCGAATGTATTCCTGAAGAACCAAATCTCAAGGTCGGAACATTGGATTACGCATATTCCTCTCCGTTTGAAATTCGTTCCTACTGGATTTCCTGGGTGGGAGATAATGCGGGTCGACGTGAATTTCAAATGCGCAACATGATGATGACCGATCGAGGAGGGCTCCCTTCAACCGGTCATGCCTTAGGCAAATATACCAAAGGCTTGGGCAAGGGAACTTTCAACTTTCCCATCACCGACCCTAAGAGTGCCAAGCATGTGGCAGAAAAAGTCGAGACGATGTACGCCGAGGGCAAAATGTTTTCACTGGGAATGGAAGATGGTTCCTATGATTCGGCTTATCCAAACGACCAGAAACTAATGAAGCTTCAGTGGGATAAATATTTTATGCGCTGGTCGGTCACTGATCCGATGCTTGAACTCTACAACAATGTGGCCAGCGTGCTTCAGAAAAAACATCCCCGGAGCAAGACTAGGATCGGTTTCCTTGCCTATGCCAACATGACCCTACCACCGGTGCGCGATATGGTTGCTCACCCTTCACTGTATGCTGAACTGGCTCCCATTGATATCGACCCAATCCATGGCATGGACGACCTGCAATCCCCTCCCCGCAGGGAATACAAGGACATGATGTATAAGTGGGCCAAAGTGATGCAGGGCCGACTGTGCATTTACGACTATGATCAGGGAATGCTGGTTTGGCGCGACCTTCCCAACCCGTCCCACCGGTCGTTTGCCCAGGATGTGCAGCACTACCTCAAGGCAGGCATCCTTGGAGTGAATACCGAGAGCCGCAATGCAATTGCAACTACGTTTCTTAATCTGCACCTGCGCGCGCGGTTATTGTGGAACCCTGACGAAAATGTCGACGCGTTGTTGAAGGAATTTTACACACGATTTTACGGACCGGCCGCAAAACCGATGGAGGCCTATTGGTCAGCCATTTTTAACGCCTGGGAAAATACCATTTGCACCGAGCACGAGTACTTTATTGCCCCAGCCATTTACACGCCCGACGTGATGGCGCTGCTAAAGGAGAAGATTGCCGAAGCGGAACAGATTATTAATGGCCTTCAGATTCAGGGCCGGGCATTGACTCGCAATGAAAAGCTCTATGTCGAGCGCATGCGGTTCATGCGTTACAGTTATGAAATCACTGCTGGATACATCTCAATGGTGCATGCTGCCGCCACTGATTGTGACTACACGCGCGCGGTGGCACTGGGCAAGAAAGCACTCGACGTGCGCGAGCAACTTACCGACATGAGTGGCATCTTTACCACCTATCGAAATTTTAAGGTGGGTGGGGCCAAACCCGTTCGGGCTGAGCAGCAAGGGTATGCCTGGTGGCCCGGTGAAATACGCCAGTACGAGGAACTGATTCCTTTTACCAATGGCAAGAAAGGTAAACTCATTATGAAACTACCTTTGGAGTGGGCTTTTCATCGGGATAAAGACAACAAGGGCTTAAGCCGTGGATTCGCCAATGGCCCGATAGATCTCTCCCACTGGCAGGCAAATCAATCCAAGCTCACCCCAGCTAACCGTAAGGATTATCCGGACCATTGGGAAATGCTTCGCGCTGACATTTATGCCCAAGCGCAGGGCATTCGCCACCCTGATCACCAAAGCTACATTGGCTGGCTCTGGTATCGTACCGATCTTGAGCTGAAACCTGAGCACACAAAGGGCAAGGTTCATTTACGTTTCCCAGGCCTCTTCAATGAATGCTCACTTTTTGTGAATGGCAAGGAGGTTGCCACTCGCAAACAAGGGAAATTATGGTGGCTAAACGATTACCGTTTCGAATGGGATGTGGATTTAACCGGGAAGCTCAAGGCTGGCAAAAACACAATCGCCCTGCGCTGTCACTGTGAGCATCACTTTGGCGGGATGTTCCGCCGCCCGTTTCTTTATCAGGCATTGCCGAAATAAGCTGAAGGACGCAAATCTGTTTGCACTGCAGTTTAAAACAGGGAAATGAGAGCCGTCGTGAAATGGGGAGTGCTGACCTGCCTATTGCTTGCGGGGAATAGCTGGGCTACGGGGAAGCATTTGCGGTTGTTTGAGTCGGGGAAGGAAGGTTACCCGCGTTATCGTATTCCGTCGCTGGTGGTGATGAAGAGCGGAGCGTTGTTGGCGGTGTGCGAGGGGCGAGCTGATGGAGGCGGGTTGACGGGCAATGTGGACCTCGTCTGCAAACGCAGCACGGACAATGGCCGGACGTGGAGCGCGCTGGCGCAGGTGGCGGATTTTGGTAAGGACACGGTGGGCAATCAAGCGGTGTTGATAGATGCAACCACCGGCGTGGTGTGGATTGCCCACACGATCAGTCCCGGTGACGAGTTGGAGGTGGCTATCACGCGTGGCGAAACGCGGCGGTCAACGCGGGTGTACGTGACGCACAGCCGGGACGAGGGCAAGACTTGGAGTCCGCCGCTCGATATCACGGCAAAGGTGAAGCGGCCCGGCTGGACATGGTATGGCTGCGGCCCCGGCGTGGGGTTGCAGTTGAAAAACGGTCGACTCTTTTTCCCCTGCTACCACGCCGAGGGCGAAAAGGGTCAAACCTATCGCAGCCACGCCATCTTCAGCGATGACCACGGGAAGACATGGCAACTGGGCGGCAGCGCGGGCCGGTTGAACGGAGAATCGCAGGCCTTGCAGCGCCGCGACGGAAGTATTTATCTCAATGCGCGAACTTCCGGCAAAGGGCCACTAGCAAAGTCCATTGTTGAGAGCCGCGATAACGGACAGACTTGGACAGCCAAGAAAATTGATCGCGCCCTGTATGACCCGCCCTGCCAAGCCAGCTTGTTAAAACTGCCGCCTGCCGATGGTCGGCCGCGCTGGATTTTCTGTCACCCTGCCGGCCCGGGACGACGGAACCTAACCATCCGGCTGAGTGTCGACGAAGGCCGCACGTGGACTGGCGGCTCGCTATTGCTGCGCAAAGGGGACAGCCAGTATTCGAGCATGGCACTCTTGTCCAACGGCCGCATGGGCGTGCTCTACGATTGCTGGGAGGACAACAATTACCAGATTCACTTCACCACGGTTGCGTCACGTGAGGTCCGGCAGGGTGTTGTTGGATTTCGGCACGGGCCGTTCACGAAGTAAGTCGTTGCAGATGATTTGAGTTTTGCGACAATCGCGGCGCAACCGTTGAATTCAATATCACCGCCATGAAATCCACGCTCTTTTTTACCGTTGCCCTTGTGGGCCTCTGCTTTTGCCACTCCGTTCACGGACAGAAAAAGACGGCGAATATTCCATACGTGAAAAACGGGCACGAGCGGCAAGTGCTCGACATTTACACGCCGGCAAAGCCAGCGGGGAAAGCGCTGCCGGTGATGTTTTGGATTCACGGCGGCGGCTGGGTGGGGGGGGATAAAAGCGACGTTGCGCTGAAGCCGAAGGTGCTGACGGAGCGCGGGTTTGTGTTTGTGTCAACGAACTATCGGCTGCTGCCCAAGGTAAAGATGGAGACGTTGATTGGCGATGTGGCAAAGTCACTCGGCTGGGTGCATGCGAACATTGCCAAGCACGGAGGCGATCCCACGCGGATTTTCGTGGGCGGCCACTCGGCGGGCGCACAGCTGGCGGCGTTGATTTGTACGGACGACCGTTGGCTGAAGCGCGAGGGCGTGCCATTCAATGTGTTGAAAGGCTGCGTGCCGGTGGATGGCGACACGTATGATATCCCGAAAATCATCATGACCGCCGAGTATCGGCAGACGCTTTACGGCGGCAAGATGTACACCTTTGGCCACCGGCAGAAGTTCGGCAACGACCCCGGGAAGCACGTCGACTTTTCGGCTGTCACGCACGTGGCGAAGGGCAAGGGCATTCCGCCATTCCTGCTGCTGTATTTCCCCGGCAACCCCAACACCCGCGTTCAGGCGCGGCGGCTGCAAAGCGTCTTGCAATCAGCCGGCATCCCCGCGCGCGCGTATGGCAAGGGCGACAGCAACCACAGCCGCCTGAACAACGACCTCGGCAAACCCGACGACCCTGCTACGCGCGAGTTCTACAAGTTCCTCGACCCATTGATGGGCAAACGGTAACCCGGCATTATGACAATCCTGCAAAGTCATTGCGGCGGAAAATGAGGTGGATCGAAACTGCTACTGCGCTTTTATTTGCCAATCGCTTTTGGCGAAGGAGGATTTCCATATGAACTACTTTCGAATCTTACTGAGTTGCCTGCTGTTGATGGGCATGGGACTGGCCGCCGCTGAACCGGTCGACATCGGCTCGCGGCGTGAGTTGTTTGTGGATGACCTGCTGATTGGCAAGCTCGACGGCACGCGCCTGAAATTGCATGCGCCGCAGCGTCTGCGCCGTGTGCCGCCGCGGCCGTTCGGGCATTATGCCACTGTGCTGCAGGATGGCGGCAAACTGCGGCTATATTATCGCGGTGACAAGATTCCGGGCGTGCATTGGCGTAATGGCTGGGGTCGCTATCATGAAAATGAGGTGACACTTTACGCCGAGAGCCGCGACCAAGGCATCAAGTGGACGGAGCCTAACCTCGGCTTGTTTAAGCTCAAGGAGATGCCCAAGGGCAACGTGGTGCTGGCCGATGCGTTTCTCGTGAATCACAACTTTACGCCGTTCATCGACACCAATCCCAAGGCGCCGGCCAACGCCCGCTACAAGGCGCTCGGCGGCGGGCGTTACAACGCGCCGAACTGGCCTTATTACAAGCCGGGCGAACGCGAGGCGCTGTTGAAGAAGCACGGCCCGGGCGGGCTGCGCGCCTATGCCTCCGCCGACGGCTTGCGCTGGCGGCCGTTGGCGAAGGAGCCGGTGATTGCCGAGAGCCTCGGCAGTTTCGATTCGCAAAACGGCGCGTTCTGGTCGGAAGCCGAGCAGCTTTACGTGTGTTACTTTCGTTGGTTCGACAAGGGCCGCCGAGCCATTCGCCGGGTGACCAGCAAGGATTTCCTGAATTGGTCAGAGCCTTTGAACATGCAGGCCAATGAGCCGGGCGAGCACCTTTACACCAGCGTCACGCAGCCGTACTTCCGCGCGCCACACATTTACATCGCTCTGCCCACGCGCTTCCAAGCCCGCAAGGGCGCCATCACGGATATTGTCCTCATGGCCACGCGCCCGGGCAGCGACCGCTATCATCGGCACTTCAAGGAAGCCTTTATGCGGCCCGGACTCGGCGCCGTCGGCTGGGGCAATCGCGCCAACTACATCACCCTCAATGCCGTGCAAACCAGCCCCACCGAGATGAGCCTTTTCATGTACGGCGGCGGCCATTACAAGCTGCGGCTCGATGGCTTCATTTCCGTGCACGCGGGATTTGCGCTCGGCGAGTTTGTGACGAAGCCGTTGAAGTTTGCCGGTAACCAATTGGAGCTGAATTACTCCACCGCCGGCGCCGGCGAAATCCGCGTGGAGCTGCAAGACGCCACCGGGCGCCCGCTGCCCGGCTGCGCACTGGCCGATTGCGACCCCATCAAGGGCGACACCATCTCCGGGCGGGTGACGTGGAAAGGCAGCAGCGATGTCAGCCCACACGCTGGCAAAATCGTCCGCCTGCGGTTCGTGATGAATGAGGCCGATATTTTTTCACTGAAATTCGACAAGTAAAGTGAACAGAACGATTACGTGGCGCAGCCTCCTGTTTCTTCTCGCGTTGGGACCACTGGCCGTTGCAGCTGCCGAGGCGAAGACGGTGACCATCCAAGTCACGCTCGACCGCGGGCCGGACTTTGGCCAAGCCTTTGGGTCGCTCTTTGAGGTGACGAGCGGGGACGGGCGGCTGGTAATCGGCTCCGGTTTTCAAAACGCTTACAACACACGTTACCGGGCCGACCGGCATGCGGTGCAGTTTTACATCCGCCCCACCAGTGGCGAGCGGACGTACCAGATGGCAGAACTTCCGCGGCCCAGCAAGACGCTTGTGGGTTCGTATCTGTTTGGGCGCGATGGGAGGGTGTACTCGACCTATGGCGGCCTGAAAAAGTGGCAACCAAAATCCAGCGACTGGGCTGAGGTCGACAGTCCCGGTGGCACGCACGAGACCATGCGGCTGGGCGGCGGGCTGCTGACGTTTGGCGCGAGCCGCGTGCGTTACAACGGCCGGTCCATTCTCGAGCCGCCCAAGCAGGGGAGCTATCAACTTTTCTTTTACGCCAACGGCCACTTGTGTTTTTACCACGTGCATCGCAACGGAAAACCGTACCGCCTTTTCAAAAATGAGGCGGACGGCTTCAGCCTGCTCTTCGCCTGCCCGTGGTCGCCCGACCAGCCGCGCGTGGACCTCGCCAAGGCGAAGACCCTGCGGCTGCCGGTCGTCGGCGAGACCACCTTCGCTTGGGGCCAGCTCGGCGGCCAAGTCGTCACCGGCTCGAACATCGGCGGCTTTTACGTTTTCGAGAATGGCCGATGGCGGATGATTTTGGAGCCCAACATCAACGTCAGCTATCAGCTCTACTCGAGCCTGGCGTTTCATGACCGGCTGCTCATGGGACAGTACCCCACCGGGCGCGTGTTTTCGTATGACGGCGAAAAAATCACCGACCTCAAAGGCTGGCCGCCGGTTCCCAAGGGAGTGTCTGGCAGCGCTCGCGAAGCGCAAACGACGACGATTTATGGCGGCGACCTGTTTGTGGGCGTATGGCCTTGGGCCGAGCTGTGGCGCTACAACCCCGACCAACGCCGGTGGCATTTCGCCCAACGCATGTTTAAGCATCCCGTGCCTTCCGCCAACATCACCCACCCCTACGACCTCGAAAACGCCAACGGCACCCCTCGCAACCGCTGGGGCCAGCGCGTGACCAGCCTGGTGCCTTCCGGTCCGGACCTGTTCATCGCCACCTCCGCCAAGGCGCCGTACCAGTGGGACGCGGAAAAGTTCCCCTTCCTCGCACCCGACAAGTGGAAGTCGTACGGCAAGGTTTACCGCATGACCATGCCCGGCCATCTCGCCGCGCCAACCATCTGGACCGACGGTTCGACCACTATGGAATTCGAGCTGCAGCCCGGCCAAATGTCTATTCGCCAAGACGGCAAGCTCCTCGCAACCACCAAGCTAACCGGCCCCTTGTCCCGCCAACTGGCCGGTGTTAAGTCGCTCAAGAACATTCAATGGAGTAAGGGCATCTATGGCCCATTCACCGGTCGATCCCTGAAAGGCACAACTCAGACTCAATGATGCCCGTGCTTGTGAAGCCCGATGATGGCGCAAATGCAGGGCGGATTACCCTGTGCCTCTACGGCTTCGCGAGAGAACGGGAACAGTAGTTCGTTGCAAGCTTGCGGATTTGGTTTGGTGGCGGTTTGCTCGTGGGCATGCGCTTTTTCTTTTTGTGGGTCGTCCTTTGCTCGGTCACGCTGTCGGCGACGGAGCGGCCGAATTTTCTGCTGGTGATGGTTGACGACATGGGCTGGTCGGATTTGGGTTGCTACGGGGGAGAGATTGACACGCCGCACATCGACTCGTTGGCAGCGGGCGGATTACGTTTCACGCGCTTTTACAACAACTCCGTTTGCGGCCCCACCCGGGCCTCGTTGTTGACCGGCCTTTACTGCCAGCAAATTGGGCATCGCGGCGACAACTGGAACATGCCCAAGAACTATTCGAAATGTGTCCTCATTCCCGAGCTTCTGCAGGCCGGCGGATACCACACCGCCATGGTTGGCAAGTGGCAAGGGCGCGACCTCGCGGTAAAGCGCGGGTTCAATCGTTTCTTTGGGCCCAATTGCCAAGGCAAAATCAGTTATTGGCATCCGGTGGTGCAGAACGATTTTTACCTCGACGACAAGCCCTGGAAGTTTACGGAAGACTTTTTCATGACCGATGCCTTCAATGATCACGCCGTCACCTTTCTCAAGGAATCTGTTTCAGGCAAAAAACCTTTCTTTTTATACGTCGCCTACATTGCCCCGCACTGGCCCTTGCATGCCCGTGAAAAAACCATCCAGCCCTACCGCGCGCGCTACCGCAAACAAGGCTGGAACGATTGGCGGACCAGCCGAATTGAACGCCAGCGAAATATGGGCCTCCTGTCAAAAGAAGCGAAGCCTGCCCCCTATCCGGCCAACATTCCGGACTGGGCGAAAGACAAGCACAAGGATTGGCAGGCCGAGCGCATGGCCGTGTACGCTGCACAAATTTCCAATGTCGACCGCGGCGTGGGCCGGATGCTCGAGGTGTTGAAGCAATCCGGACAGCTCGACAACACGCTCATCCTCTTCCTTTCTGACAACGGTGCTGCCCCGAACGGCGGCTTTGCGCCAAGCAACAGCGGATTCGGTTTCAGACCCAATTCCCCCAACAATACTTGGCGGAAGGACCGCGTCGCTATTCGCCCGGGCAGCGGCCCAAAGCTCATGCCCGGTCCGCACGATACTTTTGCCGGCTACGGTTTGGCTTGGGCCCTTACCAGCAACACCCCCCTGCGCAATGCAAAGATGTCGGCTTACGAGGGCGGCATCCGCACTCCGCTCATCGCACATTGGCCCGAAGTCATCAAAAAAGGCAACGGGCTTACCCGTCAACCCGGACACGTCATTGACGTCATGGCCACCTGCCTCGACCTTGCTCACCTGAAATATCCAACCCAGTTCCAAAACCGTCGACCACTTCCCATGGAAGGAAAAACGCTTGCTCCAATACTTCGTGGCAAACAACGCCCCGGCCATGATATTTTGGCTTGGAAAAATGCCCGTGGCCGCGCCCTCATGAAGGGCGACTGGAAAATTGTTCGTCCCGATGACAAACTTCCGTGGGAACTCTATGATCTTAGCGCCGACCCCGGTGAAACCTTCAACCTCGCCCAGCAACATCCCGACCGGGTCAAGGACATGACCGACCGCTACGAAATCTGGCGGCAACACGTTGGTGCCCGCTAGAACCTGTATCGCCCGGCTTCTGGTTGTATTGAAGGCTGACAGGCGGCGAGTGTGAGCTACACTGGCGGCGTGAAACCACTCAGCTTGTTACTGTTGTTTGGTTGCGTCTGTTCGCTTGATGCGGAAGTGAAAATATCGCCGCTGAAGGATCGGGTGCGGGTTGAGATCGATAACCGGCTTTTTACCGAGTGGCGGTTCAAGGAATGGATGGCACCATACTTTTATCCGGTAATCGGTCCAAACGGCGAGAGCATTACGCGGCATTACCCGATGAAAGAGGGTGTGGCGGCCGAGAGTCAGGATCACGCGCATCATCGTTCGCTGCGGTTTGCGCACAGCGATGTGAATGGCCAGAATTACTGGTGGTGGCGGCTTGGTAAGGAGCGCGAAACTTCCAAGGCAGAAATTCAACTGGAGAAAATCGAGCGCACCCGATCTGGAAAAACCGGTGAACTGGTCGCGTGGACGCGCTGGGTGCATGACGGCCATATGGTTCTGAGGCAAAAAATGCACGTTACGTTCATACCGCTGAAACGCCGGCAGGTATTGATGGATTACGACATCACGCTGGTTGCCGGCAAGGAGCCGGTGGTGTTTGGCGACATCAAGGACGGCGGCTTGTACGTGCGCGTGGCGGGTACGATGAAAGCAGCCGCGCATTTCAAGGCGGGCGGCGCCAAGCTGCGGGGAACCATTCGCAACAGTCGCGGCCAACTAAACACCGACACCTGGGGCCAGCGTGCTGAATGGGTGGATTTCCACGGGCCCGACGCCAGCGGCAAGACGGTAGGCATCGCGATGTTTGATCATCCAAAAAACCTACGCTATCCGACCCATTGGCACAGCCGCACCTATGGTCTGCTCACGGCCAATCGTTTTGGCGCGAGCCATTTTGATCCCAAGAACAAAAAGCCGCGTGATGTCTCCTGCCGGCCGTGGAGTGATCTGTGTCCCGCCTGCAAGGAACGCAAGGGCGACTACACCCTGCCTGCGGGCAAAAGTCTCACACTGCGACACCGGCTTTATTTTCACCACGGCGATACCAAGCAGGCTGACGTCGCCGCTCAATACAAGGCATACATCAAATGAAACGACGGCTCTGACCTTAATCTCACTACAAAACGGAATGTCAGCGGGACCCCACCCGTCTCCGCGCTTGCGGATTAGTTAAGAGAAAGGTTTCCTTTGCGCATGCGCTTTTTCTCCCTTTTGGCGGCCTTGTGTGCGTTCACGGCTGCAGCAGCAGATCGGCCGAACATCATCCTCTTGATGGGCGATGATCATGGCTGGGCGGAGACGGGTTATTACGGGCACCCGCATCTCAAGACGCCGGTGCTGGATGAAATGGCGCGGACGGGACTGCGGTTGGATCATTTTTATGCGGGACATCCCTCGTGCTCGCCGACTCGCGGGAGTGTCTTGACGGGACGGCACCCCAATCGCTACGGCACATTTGCGCCGGGGTATTCGCTGCGGCCCAAGGAAATTACCATCGCTCATCTGCTGGCCAAGGCGGGTTATCGCTGCGGGCATTTCGGTAAATGGCACGTGGGGCCGGTGAAGAAAAGTTCGCCGACCAATCCTTCCGCAATGGGGTTTCACGAGTATGTGTCGCACGATAATTTTTATGAGATGGATCCGCCGTTCTCGCGCAACGGCGGCCCGCCAATCGTGATCAAGGGCGAAGGCTCGGAGGTGACGATTGATGAGACGTTGCGATTCATCGAAGACGCCCGGAAACAAGAGAAACCATTTCTTGCGGTGGTGTGGTTTGGCTCGCCGCATGAACCTTACAGTGGGTTGGCAAAGGATCTCGCGTTGTACGACAATCTGCCAAAGGAATATGCCGAGCGTAAAGTGCGGTTAACCTCCAATAAAACCGGTCGGCCAACGCAGCGGCCATTGCGCGATGTGTTGCGTGAGCGATATGCGGAGATCACCGCGATGGACCGCGCGATCGGCAAACTGCGCACGCGTTTGGTTGAGCTGAAGTTGCGCGATAACACGGTGCTTTGGTATTGCGGCGACAACGGCAGCCCACGCAGCTACGGCCGGGTGGTGACGCCGTTTCGCGCGGAGAAAGGCTCGGTTTACGAGGGCGGCATCCGCGTGCCGGGACTTATCGAATGGCCGGCGAAGATCAAGCAAGGCCGCGTCAGCAGAGTCAACGGTGTGACCAGCGACATGCTGCCCACCTTGTGCGCTTGGGCGGACGTGGAGTTACCGGCGCGTCCGCTGGACGGCATCAGCCTTGCGCTCTTGGTGGAAGGGAAAATGAAAACGCGCCCCAAGCCGATCGGTTTCTGGAGCTTCAATTCACGCCGTGCCACCCGCAACGGTGCCAAGCCGTACTTCACCTCCGAACAACAACAAGGCGCGACGCCGCTGGTGAAATTCATGGGCAACATTCGCACGCGCAATTTTCGAAACTACCATCAACCGCCCATTGAGGAGGCTGACTACACGGGCGCTCGCGTGTGGCTGGATAACCGCTACAAGCTCGTCCAGTCCGGTTCCAAACGGGAGTTGTACGATCTGAAGACCGACCCCACCGAGGAAACCAACCTTGCCGAAAAGCATCCGGACCGAACGGCGCGAATGAGTCGTGAACTGCGGTCGTGGCAAAGCTCAGTGCTGAACAGCTTGCGCGAACGGGATTACTCCGATAGCTGGGGCAAAGTGACCGATGCGGAGCCGGAATTTTATGCGGCGAGCGATGTGAAGGAATCGACGGTGACCCTCACGCAACACTGGGCTGGCGTGGCGGCGAAGGCTTGGGGAAATTATGGGCCGGTGGAGTTTTGGATCGTGGGCAAGGACGTGGCGGCGGCGAAGGCGTTGGATGAACAATACTGCACGGTGCGCAAGCGGAAGGATCCGAAGTACAACGTGAACCACTGCGCCAAGCGCGGGCATAATTTTGTGCAATACGCCAAGGAAGGGCAGGCGGGCTTGAACACGCGCCGGAATGAGAACGAGTTGTGGTCGGGCTTCCTCATCACCGTGGCGGCGAAGAATCCCGCGCCAGACAAGGATGATTACAAGGTAGTGGTGATGCACGAGATGTTTCACGTGTATCAGCACGCGCAAATTCACAGCCGCAAATGGGCCGAGCGGCGGGCATTGACCGGCGGCAACGCATGGTGGATGGAGGGCGGCGCGGAGTACATGGCGCAACTGCTCTACTCGCGCCAACCCGGCGTTCGGAAGGGCTACCTGCAGGACAAGATGAAACACAAGCTGCGCTCGGTGGCCAAGCTGCGCCAAGGCGAAAGCATCCGCGACATTCCATACGGTCGCCGCGGTATCATCGGCTATGACCTCGGCGCGTGGTTCGTGGCGTACGTCATCCACAAGACCAGCGAGGAGGCTTTTCGCGTGGGCTTTTATCGCGACCTCAATGCGAAAGGTTTTGAAGGCGCGTTCCAAAAGAATTTCGGTAAATCCTCGAAAGCGTTGCTCGATGAATTTCATAAAGACTTTCTCAAGCGCAGTCTTGAGGAGAAGTTGAAGATTCTTCCGAAGCATGTTTTATGAAAAACCTATGGATAGTGGCCGTCCTTCTGGCTTCTTTTGAAAACGTCCTTGCAGATCTGCGAGTGGGCACGTCGGTGGTGGATATTTCGCCAACGGTCAAGCCGTTCCAGTTGCGCTCGGGTAAATCCACTTACGTCCATGATCCATTGCATGTGCGCGCGATGGCGTTTGAGAATGGTGATGGCCGCGTGGTGATTGCCGTAATGGATGCAATCGGGGTGGGACGTGAGATGTGTGATGAGGCCAAGGCTGCCGCGGCCAAGGTGACCGGTTGGAAGCCGCACGAAATGCTCATCGCCGCCACGCACACGCACACTGCGCCCAAAGGTGGCGATACTTCGCCCGGACGCATTGCCTATGAGAAAACGCGGCGCGAAGGGTTGCGACAGGCGCTCATCAAGGCCATTCAATCGCTGGAGCCAGCCAAGGTTGGGTTTGGGGCGGCTGAGGAGGCGAGCGAAGTTTACAACCGGCGCTGGTACCTGAAGCCC
>Ga0310344_10001571_pt1 | contig 17461 bp, 20 predicted proteins | sample HC15DNA20200_MG_FD_203801 | JGI IMG/M metagenome (GOLD analysis project Ga0310344, IMG submission 203801) | Marine microbial communities from station ALOHA, North Pacific Subtropical Gyre - HC15-DNA-20-200_MG | ecosystem: Environmental > Aquatic > Marine > Oceanic | place: Pacific Ocean: North... | reverse complement strand
TATTACTAAATCAATTAAGTAAAAAAATTCATATTTTTGGTCCTGATCGAATCTATAATGCTTTCATTAATCATGTAGAAAAAGGAACATGGAAATATCTTCTTTTAATACAAAGCGGTAATTTGAGAAAGTATCTTCGATGGATGTGGATTGTTCCTATTCTTACGATTTTATATGTTTGTCTCAATTTAGATTGGAAAAAAATTATAATTTCTTCTCATACTATCGAGATGAATTTTCCCATAGCCTTATGTTTACTTATATGTATTAGTGCCGTTGGAACTGCATTAATCAGCAAAAGAATACCTGCGATTCTAACTTTAGGAATAACCGGATACGCAATTGCGGGACTTTTCCTGATCCTAAAAGCTCCTGATCTTGCGCTAACTATGATTATGATTGAAACCGCTTCAGTAGCACTTTTCCTCCTTGTCTTTTATCACATGCCGGACTCTTCTCCAGAAACAAACACAATTGCCAATAAAATTAGAGATTGGCTAATCTCTATTTCTATTGGCGCAACCGTATGTATTGGAATGTTCTTGAGTATGACTTCTAAAGAATTTAATACCATTTCTACCTATTTTTTAGAAACCAGCAAACCTTTAGCAGGTTTTAAAAATGTAGTAAACGCGATCATAGTAGACTATAGGGGATACGATACATTGGGAGAGATAACGGTTCTAGTTATTGCAGGAATTGCAATCTCTGCAATCATTCAAATTATGAGGAAATTTAATTGCGATCACTGATCCTTCAAACAACAGCGCCTATAGTGCTCCATCTTACTATGATTTTCTCCCTCTATATTCTTCTTTACGGGCATGATCAGCCTGGAGGTGGATTTATTGCTGGAATAATGACTTCAATAGGTATTGTATTGCAATGGGTCGCATTTGGAACAAAAGAAGCATTAAAAAGATTTAACTGGAAATGGGACAATGTTTTTATGGTAGGTCTACTTATATCAACATTAACGGGTCTCTTTGGTTACTTTTCCAATGGCTTTCTCAAAAGTTCTATCTACAAGATAAACTTAGTATTGATAGGTGAAATAAAGATTTTTACTGCTTTTATTTTTGACGTGGGTGTCTATTTGGTGGTCGTTGGTGTTTTGATGTTTATTTTTACAAATTTTTGCTCCGACAAACCATAAGAGAAGAGGAAAAATGTTTCTAATATTACCCCTAACGATAGGTATTCTTGTTACAGTTAGTGTTTTCTTAATCATACAGAAAAAATTAATTAAGTTAGTACTTGGTTTTGCAATGCTATCACATGCAACTAATTTGATGATCATGGCATCTGGTTGGGTCCAAGACGGAAAACCACCTATTCTTCCTGTAGAAAAAATTTTAATTCAACCTCAGATGTATGTTGATCCACTTCCCCAAGCTATGGTTTTGACTGCAATAGTTATTAGTCTCGCGGTTATTGCTTTTTTATTGACAGTTGCACTAAATATGCAGAGAAATTTCAAAACAGACAATATAGATGAATATAGAAGGCTGAAGGGATGAATAATTTACTTCCCATTTTTGTTATATTACCCCTTATCACCGGCATTACAACTTATTTGCTTGTGGGTAAATTGAAATTTCAAGAAAAAATCAGCTTTGCATCCTTATTCATAAATTTCACGCTATCAGCTATCCTATTTTTTGATATAATGGAAGGAAACATCTATACCCATCAGATGGGTCTTTGGCCATTCCCTTATGGCATTATCCTGATCGCTGACAAACTCTCATCTACTATGCTTTGTATTTCCTCTTCAATTATTGCTATCTGCGTTTTATATTCTAAAAGTTATTTTACTAAAGAAAACAATTTGAAAATTTTTCAACCACTTATCCATTTTCTTCTTATGGGTATTCAAGGGTGTTTTCTTACTGGAGATTTATTCAACCTATTCGTCTTCTTTGAAGTTTTACTTATTTCGACATACGCTTTATTAGCCTGCTATCACTCCCTCGAACAATTAGAAATGTCTTTCAAGTTCACATGTATAAATTTAGTAGCATCTGCTTTTTTCTTAGCAGGAATTTCTTTTATATATGCACAAGTTGGAACCGTAAATATGGCTGACTTGTCAATAAAACTATCCACTCTAGATTATAATCCAATGATTATAATTACTGCTTTGATTTTTGTATTAGTCTTCAGTGTTAAAGGAGCTATCTTCCCTATGCATCTCTGGCTCCCATCTGCTCATTCTACTGCACATACACCAGTAAGCGCTATCCTTGCAGGAGTGCTAGTAAAAGTGGGCATTTATGCCATTATACGTTGTCAAACATTAATCTTCATAAAACAATTTTTTTACTTCCAACATGTTCTTTTGTTTTTTGCAATTCTCACTATCTTTATCGGTGCCTTCGGGACTCTTCCCCAAAAAAACTTAAAACGTATTCTTGCATACAGCACGATCAATCAACTTGGATTTATCAGTCTAGGAATAGCATTTCTCTCGCCTCCTGCCTTGACAGCAACTATTTTCTTCATAGTTGTACACTCTTACCTGAAAAGCTCGATTTTACTGGCTGCGGGTATTAACTATAAAATCACAGGAACAGAGGACTTAGATGAAATGGGTGGATTAATGAAAAAAACCCCCTTTCTTAGTATTTTAATGCTTATTAGTTTTATGTCTTTAGCCGGTATTCCACCCTTGAATGGTTTTTTTGCAAAAATATTTATTTTCCAAGCGGGATTTTCTTCTGGATTTACTTTCTTAACTTCTTTAGCCTTAATTTTAGGTATTATCTCTCTATTTTATAATTTCAAGACTTATCAAAGAATGGCATGGGGAGAAGCAAAAAATAACCTTAAAAAAGCTCCTCCAACAATGTATGTATGCGTTACTATTCTAACAATGTTTGCTGTCGTTTTTGGGATCGGTGCAACTTGGCTTTACGATTGGGCTAGTATGGTTTCTGAGCAAATTTCAAATCCGCAACTTTATATTAATGCTATGAAGTCCATTATTTAGGAGAAATACTTTGCCTATAGCAACTTTAACAATATCGATAGCCGCTATTTGGATATTAATGCGAGGCACAGGAAATTTGAGTGACTTTTTTACAGGTATTATTATTGCAATTCTTATCATACTTTTTTTGTGGAAGAGTTATGAACACAAGAAAAAATTGATAAGGAGAAATGAGAAAAAAGAAAAGAATATTTTACGTTTGGTTTACACATTAAGATTCGTTTTAAGTTTTTTATGGGAATTAATAATAGCAAATATACAAGTCATGATAATTGTCATAAGACCGAATCTTTCTATACAACCTGGAATTTTTGCATTTAAAACTCGTTGCAAATCACCTTTAGGAATAACTTCACTAGCAAACTCAATCACTTTAACTCCTGGGACGCTTAGCATAGATGTTTCAGACGAATCTAAAATAATTTATGTACACACTCTTGATTCAAAAGATCTGAAAGAAATGAAAATTAGAATCCAAAAAAGACTTGAGGACCCTATTGTAGGAGCATTCGAATGATCGAAGTAACGATTCAGATTTCAATCATTATGTTAGTGATATCTGTCTTTATAGCTCTATATCGCTTTTTCAAAGGTCCAACAACTGCAGATAAAGTTATTGCAGCAGATACTATAGTTACAAACGGAAAAGGAATTATTGCTCTTTACGCAATTTACTCTGGAAATAAAATATTTGTGATTGTTGTTCTCACCCTTACAATTTTAAGCTTTGTTGGAACAACACTATATGCGAAATTTCACGACCGGGGGAAAATAATTGATTGAAATTTTAACGGTTACAGTAATGTTTATCGGTGCATTTTTTATGTTAGTAGCAAGTATAGGTTTAATTCGTCTTCCAGACGTTTATTCAAGGATGCACGCAGCAACAAAAGCGACTACATTGGGCTTAGGTGGTATACTTCTTTCCACAATCTTATCTTTTCAAACATTAGACGTTACTACACAGGCTCTCCTAGCAATTTTCTTCCTTTTCATAACTGCTCCAGTTGCAGCACACCTCATTTCGCGTTCAGCATATCATAGAGGACCCGATTTATTTGATAAAACAACATTGGACGAATACAAAAGTCACGTAGAAAAAAGAAGAGAATTAGAAGATAATCAAGACACATAAACTAAAAGAAAGAACTGCTTCAAGAGTAAAATTTCATTCTAAAAGCAACTGTATTTTCAAACACAGACTTGGAGAGATTATTGTAATGACAGAAGAATTCTTTTTAGAAAGAGATGGGATAAAACTACACGGAATAGATCATGGCGGAGATAAAAAACCTATCCTTTTATTAGTTCATGGAGCCGCCGCTCATGCGAAATGGTGGGATTTCGTTGCACCTCATTATACTGACAATTTCAGACCGGTAGCAATGGATCTGCGAGGACACGGGGACAGTGACTGGGCAGAAGACTACTCCTATGATGATTTTGCAAAAGATCTAGAATTTTGGATAGATTGGGCCTACAAAGAAACAAACAAGAAACCTTTTCTTCTAGCCCATTCAATGGGCGGTGGAATTTCTTTGCGACTAACTGCTTCAAAATCTCCAAATATTACTTCTATGATCGTTGTTGATTCACCGTTCCATATTAACGAAAGAATTCTTAAAGAAATGAATGCTTTTGGCAGTAGACCAAGCCGTCCTTGGGTCTCACTCGAATTATTTATAAAAAAATTCAGAATGATTCCCGCTTCTGGTAAAGCCAAAAAAGAACACTTAGAACACATAGCAAAACATAGCGTTCGTCAGTTACAAGATGGGACCTGGTTATTAAAAGCAGACCGTTCTTTTCACTCCAAACGAGGCGGTTCGGACTTAGTCAAAGGATGGTTAAATTTAAATGTACCTGGACTACTAGTTATTGGAGAACTTTCTGACAGAATCACATCAGAAGATATTGAATGGGCAAAACAAAACTTAAAAAATGTACAAATCAAAATCATCAAAGGTGCACACCATCATGTATATATAGATGACCCGAACGAATTTATTAAGGTAACAAAAGAATTTTTAAATTCGATGCTTTCTTTAAAAGAAAATATTTCATCCTAAACATTTAAACAATTGCAACAGGTCGTACTGGGGAACCTGTTCCACCTCTTAATTTTAGAGGTAAACAAACGAACAAAAATTCATAAGTTCTTGTTTGCGATAATTCTTCAAGCATTAAAATCTCAATCAGATGTATACCATGGTCTACTAGCATATGACAGTGCACAGGAATTGAAGGATTAGGCATAACCTCTACCCCAAAATTATCTGAACCAACCATAGCAATCCCTTGATCGCTGAGCCATCTTGCTGCATCAAGATTAATACCTGGAACTCCTCCCCTTTGAGTATAAAATTCTTTATTAGGCCAGATTTGCATATGCCCTGTTCTTATAAGCACTACATCTCCTGATTTTATCTCAGTACCCTGAGAAGCACTTGCTTTCAAAAGATCATCTCTTCCAATCGCTCTTCCTGGTTCTAAGATTTCTTTACCAAAATGTCTTGCTACATCAATTAAAACTCCCCTTCTACAAATGGGGGCAACTGTTTCTATTCCATATTCTGAAAAACCATTTATTTTATTTTGTACTTTAGTCGCATCAACACCATTATAAAGTTGCATATCCTTCGAGATATGACATATTGCATCAATATGTGTACCTGTGTGTCCACTACAAAAGAAAACATCGACAGAAGCACAAGCACCGTCTTCAAACATTGCATCTCCATGTTCGCGAATCAAAGAACAAGAATAAGGTGCATGGAGGGGAACATGAGGCATTCCTGGAAACATTTCCACACCTAGGTCAAAAACAGAACAACTCTTAGCTAAACTCTCAATATCTTCGAGGTACACAATCTTTCCTCCTAAGAATTAGATATAAATTTGCTATTTTAGTTTTTTATAACATACCTTAGAATGGTTTGAAATATATTTAGGAATCTAAGTAAATGATATGGTTAACTGTTTATTTGCACCCGCTTATACAAACTACAACACTAATTCTGGGTCTCTATGTTCTTAAACTTGGACTTAAATTAAGAAAAAATAGACTCATTGCATCAAACAATTCAAGAGGAGTTATTCTTCAACGACATATTCGTTTAGCTAGAATTTTTATCATATTATTCACTCTTGGATATCTTCTCGGATTAATAGAGATGAAATTTGTTCTAGAGAAACCCATATACAATTCTTTCCATAGTTTTCTAGGAACTCTTACATTAATTTGTTTATATTCAACAGCTTATTTAGGCAGATTAATTAGAAAAAGAAATAATGAAAAATATAGAGAACTTCACAGGTTTTGTGCTTTTATCGGAATTTTTTTAGCATTAACTACTGGATTTGCTGGAATAGGTTTATTGCCATAACTAAAATTTACTGAACCATTCCTCGAGCAGATATTGGCAAAACAATTTCTAAAAGACCGTTATCCATTCCTCCTCTAATTCCATAGAAACAATCAAAAAGATTTATAGTAGTATCACAGTGGCTTGGCTGAAAAAGTAAAGGATCTCCTAGTTTAGGAAGTACACTTAAAGAATCCATTGAAATTATTCCATGTTCATCGCTAGCTGAAATATAGGTAGCCTCCTGATAATCATAACAAGAGGCAAAACCACTGTCTGACGAAAGACTTTTATGTCCTGCATCAATAATAAATTTTTTATCTTCGGGAAAACTAACAATTGTCGATAGCACGAAAAGACTTGCTTGAAAATCTTCATAGAGTTCTCCTTGCTTTCCTCCAATACTTCCATAATGTGAATCCATAAATAAGTAACTTCCTGCTTGAACTTCATTCAAAATATTAGAATCTAAGTCCCAATTCCATGTTCCTGTCCCTCCACCACTTCTAATATCTATATTCAATCCATTTTTTTTAAATGCATAAACACTCTCTTGCATCATAACAATTGAGTTTTCATATTCTTTTTCTCTTTGATTAAATCCTTGAATATGTTGTGCTTTTCCATTATAAGCTTGGAATCCACGCAAATTTATTGAAGGTAATTCATCAATTTTTATTGCTAAAGAAACTGCTTCATCAACTGTTCTAACACCGCAGCGACCTTGTCCAACATCAATATCAACAAGGACTCCAATTTCCGTGCCATTTTTTTTCATTATTTTTGAGAGTAATTCTGCTCCTTGTACGTGATCAACTACTAACATCAGATCACAGTTCTTTGATAAAGAAGATACTCGTTCCAGTTTTGCAGGAGATATAATTTCGCTACTTATAAGAATATTATCTATTCCTCCTTGATACATAACTTCTGCTTCACTTACTTTTTGACAACAAATTCCAACCGCCCCCATTTCTATCTGTGTATTTGCTATAAAAGGACTTTTATGGGTTTTTGAATGAGGACGCAAATTTATTGAAGAATCTACAAAAAATGAAGCCATTTTTTGTAGATTCTTTTCCATGACATCAAGGTCAATTAACAAAACAGGCGTCTGTAAATTTCGAATAGTGGTCCCTATTTGTTCACTCAATAAAAAATCCTCTGAAATTTATAAAATTCATAATTGAGTTTTAATTTTATATACTTGCTCAAAAAAAAACCATGAAGCATTATTATACAAAACAACTTTTTAAAAGGGGAATACTAGTGAGAACTGAAGCAGATGAATTACTAGAAGGTTCAATTGATCTTCATGCTCATATTTACCCTCAGGTTTTTATAGAAGAACCAGGTAGAGTGCGAGACCATGAATGGGCAGAACTTGCAATACAGGCTGGGATGCGGGGGTTTGTAATGAAAAGTCATCTTTGGCCTACTATGGCACAAGCAAGTTTAATTAACCAAGTTTACAAAGATTTCAATGCAATTGGTTCGATAGTTCTAAATTCAAATGTCGGTGGAATCTCTCCTTTCGCAGCTGAGAGTGCAACACGACTCGGGGCTAAAGTAATTTGGATGCCTACTTATACGTCAAAAAATGACATTGAAATAGGGGCTTATAGCAAACAAATAGAAACTGCATATAAACAACCACCCCCAAACAAAAATTTGAGTATTTTTGGTAAAGACGGAAAAATTACGGAAGATGTTAATTCTATTTTAGAAATTGCAAGAGATACGAATGTAGCAATTGCTACTGGACATTTATCTGCAGAAGAAGGAGTAGCATTAGCAAAAAGGGCAAAGGAAATTGGATTAAAAAAATTCATTTTCACACATCCTATTATTTCCATAATTAATGCAACAGAAGAACAATTACTAGAAGTATCAAACCTAGGGTACTTTATTGAGTTTACTTGGATTTCTGCCTTCCCAATGTGGCAAGGACTTGACCCTCTTTTAGTTGCAGAGACTGCAAAAAAAATAGGGGCGCATAAATGTCTCATGACAACTGATGCTCAATTGGACTGGAATCCCCCTCCACCTGAAATGTTACGTATGTTTATAGCTTCCATGCTTAGGATAGGATTAAAAAGTAAAGAAATACGTTTAATGGTTCAGGAAAATCCTTCTAGATTGGTAGACCTTTATTAAAAGGAAATTAAAATATAAAAAATTAAGTTATGCCCTTGATTTAATATTCCACGCTCTGTTAGCATCAACATCTTTAGTGATGATTTTTTTAGACTAACCACCATTGATTTTCAAGGAGATGATACATGACATTTGTTATCGGCGAAAAATGCCTTGGGGAACGCTATGCGACTTGTGTAGATGTATGCCCTGTAGATTGCATTCATCCTGGAGATTATCAAGATCAAGTTTTTATGATTATAGACCCGGAAGAATGTATCGATTGTGGTGTATGTCTTCCAGAATGTCCAATTGATGCAATTTTAGAAACAGAAGATGATGATCCAGAATGGACACAAATTAATGCTGATCTTGCTCCTGACTTTAGCAGTAACGACCCAGTCGAACCAAGAGCTGCAAATGACCCACCGAAAAGACCAGAAAATAAATTGAGATAAAGCTTTAATTTTTCAAAAAACCGTGATTCTAATAGGATCACGGTTTTTTTTTATGTATTTACTAAAATTACAATCTTACAATTTTAATTTTTGAATATAGCGGTCAATTTGAGGAAATTATTTTGAGAAAAAATATTTGTAAGCATAAAGTTGCGGTAGTTGGAGCCAGATTTGGCGCACTGACTATAGAAAATGATATTTTAAATCCAATAGGCTGTAAGATTGTTGAAGGAATAGGAAAAACTGAATTAGAACTTATCAAATTATGTAATAACGCTGATGCTATCATAGTAGGATCTATATGTGATTTGACTGAGCCAGTTATAAATTCTTTAAATAACTGTAAAATTATTTCGAGAGCTGGTGTAGGTACTGACAATATTGACAAAATAGCTGCTAAGAAAAGAGGGATCATAGTTACTTATGTTCCCGATTATTGTATAGAGGAAGTATCAGACCACGCTATGTCTTTCATAATGTATTATGCAAGAAAACTGGAAACAGCTAAAAATGAGGTTCTATCTGGGAACTGGGGAATTTCAAATCTTAGACCAATATATCCTTTAAAAGAATCTATTCTAGGCATTCTCGGAATTGGAAGAATTGGAGCTGCACTCGCAAAAAAGGCTTCTGCTTTTGGAATGAAGTTGATTGCATTTGATCCCTTCGCGGATGACTTGATTTTCAAAAAACTTAAAGCACAAAAAGTCACTTTACAACAATTGCTCAAAAAATCAGATTATTTATCTCTTCATGCTCCTTATACAAAAAAAACGGAAGAAATTATTCAAAAGAAAACTCTTTCTTTGATGAAAAATAATGCAGTCATAATAAACGTTGCAAGAGGAGAACTAATCAATGAGGACGATTTGTATCGTTCACTGAAAAAAAGAAGTATAAGAGCAGCAGCGCTTGATGTACTGACAGAAGAACCACCTAAGAAATCAAATAAATTACTAACCTTAGACAATTGCGTAATTACACCTCATAGTGCTTGGTACAGCACAAATGCACAAAATGAACTTCGTGAAAAAGCTGCTGAGGAAGTAAAAAGAGTACTTTCAAAAAGAAAACCACGAAATCAAATCAACTAAAGAAAATTACTTTTATCAAATTATTTTTCTATTGGGAAACCAACTATACTTCCCCACTCAGTCCATGAACCATCATAAACCTGTACATTTGAATATCCTAAAATAAAAACCATCGCAAACCATACTAATGTAGCTCTATGACTGAGCCTACAGTAAACAACTATCTCTTTATCATTATCAGATGAACCACAAATCGGTTCTATAACACTAAGTAATTCGTCATTTTCTTTGAAAGTGCCGTCCTCATTTATCAATTGACCATAAAAAAGATGAGTTGCTCCAGGAATTCTACCATTTCTTTCAGCACCATGATCAAACCCAGGTGGTGGCATAACACGCTCACCATTATATTCTTCAAAAGATCTGACATCTAACAACAAACGATCTGAAGATGCTAAATTCTGCAAAACATTTTCTCTTCCAACAGAAAAAGAACTTAACTCATCAAAAGAAGAATTGTTTTGCTCCTCAATTTGCGATTGGATATCCGTGAGAGGTCTACCCTCTGCTTTCCATTTTTTTAGTCCCCCATTAAGAATGCACACTTTCTGATGACCACACATTCTTAGAACCCAATACGCGTAGGTTCCAAATTGTACCGGATCGCCATATAAGACGACCATGGTTTCTGAATTAATTCCAAAAGTTCCTAAACGCCTAGCCAAATCTTCTGGCGAAGGAAAAGACCTATCAGTTTCATGCCAAAGAACTGATTTCCAATACCACCAAACGGAATCTTGAATATGTTCCTTTTTAAACTCTGAATCGTCATTGGCAAATGAAACTTGAACTACTTTAAGGCTTTGATCAGTCAAGTTTTCATTTAACCATTCAGTAGAAACTATTTCTGAAAAAATAGAACTCTCCATTTTCATCCTTTATTTTATCTGGTCCTTCCAGTAGTAGTATCAAGTGGATGTACGTCCGTAACTAGTCTTTCATCATATGGATAAGGGGTATACACATCAGGTTCCCCTTCTGTAACTACCAAATTATTTTCTAATCTAAATCCACCAATGCCTGGTTTTCCAGCATATGGCTCTAGATTATAAGTCATTCCAACTTCAAGTGGCATAGGATCCTCATACGCAGCTGGACTAAAGTAAGGGAGTTCCCAAGGATTGGTACCTGAACCATGTCCAAGACTATCTAGAACATAAGGTTCTGCAGCCTGATAAACATCTAAAGTCGTATTACCGAGTTTTGACGCAGCACACGAATCCCAAACTGCATTATAACATTTCATATGTAAATCTATTTGTTCCTCTGTTGGCATTATATCTCCACATACCCAAGTTCTTGTAAAATCTCCCCAATAACCGTTGAAACATCCTCCCACATCCATTATGACCATGTCTCCCTTCCTAATAATACGATCGGAAGTAAGTCTCCTATAAGGAGCTGTATAGGGACCTGAACATATAATATTTGCACATTGAGTCCATTCACTACCTAGAGCTGTCATCCTGTGCCACATAACTGCGAGAACTTCGCATTCACGCACCCCTGGTCTTAAATAATCAATTCCGTCTTCAAAAGCCGCTTCCGTTATAAAAGTAGCTGCTTTAAGACAAGATATTTCGTCTACGGTTTTAGTTATCTTTGCTTTCATCAAAACTTCATAACCATCTATAAATTTTGATTTTGGAAACGCTTCACGAAGTCTCTCTTCAATAGAAGGCGACCATAAGTCAACACCAATTGTTTTTCCATCCAGATTATCTCCAATCAGTCCCTTTACTCTCTCTGCCCATTCTTTTACAGCTGAAATATCTCGAAGATTTGCACGAGGCTGGATTTGTTCTTTGTCAAGCCATTTCATTCTGAGTTCGGCATGATCATTGTCCATACTAAAAAGAAAAGGATCTCCACCTTTTGCAAGAACACAAGCGGCCATTCCCAAAGATGCAGTAGGATGTAAATGAGAACGAAATCCAGTTAAATATCTGCAATCTTCTGTTCGAAAAACAAACAAAACGTCTGCTTCTGAAGAAGCAAGTGCGTCTTTTGCTTTTTGTAATCGCTCCTTACGCAAACGATCGTAATCAATCCTTTGTTCCCAATCCACTCCCATTAATCCCCAATCACCCATCACGACTCTCCTGTTTGTATTAACAAAATTTAATAAAATTCTGACAATTTTTTTTATACATCGATATTAGACATAGAACCTATTTTTTTCAATTAATCAACACAAAATTAAATAATTGGTATTATTATTATAACTAATAAGTTACTCAGAACCTTACCATGAAAGAAAAATTGATTCTTCGATAAATTAAATTTTATTTATGATAATCTGACTATTTTTAGATTGAAATCAAGAGGAGGAGCTGATCGAACAAGAGCACTTGTCGAAATAAAATCGACTCCGGTTAAAGCAACTTCTAAAAAATTCAAACTCCCAATTCCTGATGCTTCAAGAATATAAGGTTTTTTTGTTATAGACGCTTCCCCTACTCCACGTATTCGGTTGACAGCATCTTTAAGATTATCCAAATTCATATTATCGAGAAGAATCATGTGAACACGCCCATCTTCCAAAACTTGATCTAATTGTTCGAAAGATTGTACTTCTATCTGAATATCAGTCATATAACGAAAATCAAATTTCTGATCTATAGCAGCCACAATAGAACCAGCTGCGACTATATCATTATCCTTTATCATATCACCGTCAAAAAAACCCAAACGATGATTCTTTCCGCCACCAATTCTGACCGCATACTTTTCAAAATAACGTAAGCCTGGCCTATTCTTCCTCGTATCAAGAATGCCCTTAAATGTTTCAGGAAAATCATTTGTCAAAGAAAGTACTTTTTTTGTATGGGTAGAAATTTCTGACAAATGAGAAAGTAAATTTAAAACTGTACGTTCTGCTTTTAAAATTGTCTGACTACAACCATAAATTTTAGCTATCAAATCACCATTATCCACAGAGTCACCCTCGTGCTTTAACCATTGAATAACTGGTTCCTCAGATACACCAAAACCCAACAATTCTTGAGTGGTGTCAAAAATATCTTGAATAAAAATTGAACCAGAAATTACAGCTTCGGATTTGGATCGAAGTTCTGCCTCGCAGGAAGGCTCTTTGCTTACATCAAAATGCAATTGGGCCTGTCCAAAGTCTTCTAGAAGCCAATCACGAATCTTTGAACGAATATCTATTTTTCCACCCTATTTTTGATGATTTAGACGATCTCTAACATACGTTCGATAGGAATTCTCGCACGTTTTGCCAATTCCGCATCTACATTTATCTCATACTTTAAATCTCTCAGACATTCATATAAATTTTTCAGGGTATTCTGTTTCATATAAGCGCAAAGTGCTTCCTTACTTGCAGGAATTAATGTCTTTTCAGGAACAGCTTTAGACATAGGATGTAAATTGCCAACTTCAGTAGCTACAATTACTTCATCTTGCGGAACCTCAGAAACAAGCTTAATCATACCCTGAGTAGAACGAAACTGAAGAAGATCTTCGGGTACAACCCCCTCATTTACTTGTCGCATACACGCACTTGTACACCCACATTCGGGATGAACAACAGTAATTGCTTCTGGATAAGATTTTTGCTGTTCCATAACATGATGGGGACGTATACGTTCGTGAACATGGCAAGCACCCATCATTAAATGCAATCTATCAAGAGTATGGCCTTCACTTTCCAAAAGTTTTGCCGCGTAAAATCCCAAAAAAACATCCGGCAAAAATAAAATTGGTTGTTCAGGATTAGTATTCTTCAAAACATGCAGAGTTACTTTACCAGCATTAGCAGAAGCACAGCAATAATCACTTTCGGCTTTTACTTCCAAATAAGTATTTACATAACTGATTACGACACCATTAGTATGTTGTTCTTTCCATCTTTTAATTTTTGACACATCCGCATGTGCTGCAAGAGAACAAAGTGCTCCCAAATTAGGAGCTAGAACTTTTTGATGTGGCTTCTTTAAAGCAGCTAACATTTGATTCATAAACAATACCGTTGCTTCTATTAAATAATCAGCATCGGAATCTGCCCCTTGCTGGGCCAAAAATAAAGAATCCCCTACCACATCAGATAATTCCTGAATATCAGAAGGGACATAATTATGTGAAAGAATGAGAGCATTTCTTTCTTCTTTCATCCTTTTAATCTCATCTCTATAAAACTCTTTTTCATCTTCTGGTATATTTTCAGAAAAAGCTTCCTCCGGAATAGGAGGAACGTCTATATTTGGTCCAAGATCAACTTGATCCATAATTTCAATAGCTTCCTTTGCAGGAAGTATATCACCTGCTTCTACATCTAAAACCATGTTAATCTCCAACTAGACTAAATTTATATAAACTACAAAATACTAAAATGTTAAAATATATTATAAAACAAAAATACAAAATAACACACCCAAAGCCAATTCCTCTCTCATTTATACTTATAAAAAAGATGAGTACCAAATTTCTCAAGAAAAATTATATTAGTATCCGATGCCCATCTGGGAATCACATAGTCTGCATGATAGTGAGTTGCTCCATTTGTAAAATCTAAAAATTTAGACCTATTTAGATAAAGATTTTTAGAAATCTTGAAACAATTTTCCCAAGCTTTCTTTTCTGTGGGATTAGTTAACTGAATCTGATCGGATTTCCCATCACAATACCAAGAAAATTGGCATTTATGCCTCCGTGGAAGATTCTTTTTGTAGGGATAAACAGGACCCTCCTTCACAACTTTACAAATTGTGGGAGGAAATTCTGGCAACTTCATTCTATTTAAAGTTGTAAGCGCAACAGCTATCTTAGCTTTTAGTCTTTGATTTCTCGCTTCGAAATAAACATTTGTTGCAAGACATTTTACTTGTTTTTTTTCCTTTGGACTAAGTTTTAATTGAGTATTTTCCAATAACATTTGTAACGAAATTTTTTCTTTTTCTTGCCGAACTTTCTTTTCATGAGAATAAAACAGATAAAAAACACACAAAAACAGAAACAATAAAATAAGAAAAATAAAAATTTTATTGCTATTTTGCATTTGATATATCCCTAGGAAAATTCGTCTAAAAAACTACGTCTACAACAGTTTAGTTATAATTCTATCAAATGCCGAAGAAAATTTTTGCAAATCTTTTCCTTTCATAGGAGCCGGTCCTCCTCCAATCATTCCTGAAGTCCTTAATTCACTCATTAAATTTCTTGTTGAAATTTTTTCTCCTATATTTTCTTCTGTGTACTCTTCTCCTCTTGGACTAATTACATAAGATGTTTTCTTTAAAACTTCAGAAGCCATTGGGATATCCGCTGTAATTACAAGATCTTTATCGCAGGTATTCTGAATGATATATTTATCGGCTGCATCTGGATCTTTTGGCACATAGACCATCTCTAAATAGATAGAAGGAGGAAGATAGATTGGACTATTTGTTACAAAAATAGCATTAACCTTGAGCCTCTCAGTGGCTCGAAAAATAAGTTCTTTAACCGATTTTGGACATGCATCTGCATCAACCCAAATTTGCATAAAATTCACTCCATAATAATTTCAATATTACATAAAATCCTAGCCAGAAATCTTAACAACTTAATCTCCCGCCATCTAAAAGAATAACCGCACCATTCATATAATCCGCTTCATCAGAAACCATAAATGCAGCGCAAGATGCGACTTCTGTTGGATTCCCGAATCGACCTGAAGGTATCGTATTCATTAAGCGCTTTGCTTTTTCAGGATCATTATCTAATCTTCCTCCAACGCCCTCACTTAATATTGTTCCGGGTGCTAGCACATTAACCCGAATCCCTTTTCCTCCAAGTTCTACTGCCATAGCCTTTGTCATAAGGTGCATTGCACCTTTCGAAGCACAATATAGAGAGTTTTCAGCAACACCTGCTTCTCCTGAAGTTGACCCTATATTTAAAATCTGACCGTGTATGCTCTCTTTCAACATAAAATCAATAGCTATACTACTTAATGCAAAGGCACTCATAACATTAATCTTGAAAATATTCTCTACATCTTCTATTGTTACTTTATTCACTGGTTTATTGCATCTCAATCCAGCGCAATTAACTAAGATATCTATTCCTCCAAGAAAATTCATTGCTTTTGATATTAGATCAGGAATTATAGAAAGATTTGATAAATCAGAACATTGCCCATCGACTTGTATATTGGATTCTTTACAGATTTGAATTGTCTCGGTTAAAGATTTTAAATTTCTCCCACCAATAAGGTAAAGATTTGCACCTTCTTTAGAAAATCGTTCTGCTATTGCACTACCAATTCCTACTGACGCACCAGTTATTAAAATTCTTTTATTTTTCAACCTCATTAAATTTCTCCTAGAATCTAAAGATAGATTTTTAAAATAGAATAAGTTAATTAATTTATATCTGGAAAATAATTTAAATTACTTTAAGGAAGTTCTTAATTAGTGTAATTTATTATGAAAAAATAGTTTATGTAAATTATTTTTGCCCTTTTTTATTTACTCAAAGGAGTTTCCTATGGATTATACAAAAGCTGAAGCAAAAGCATACTGCAAAGAAAACATGAAAGGCGTATGGGCTGCACTTACAACTCCTTTCGATGAATCCGGACAAGTTGATGAAAACGGTTTAAGAAAAAACGTTAGGCACTGTATTGATAATCTTAAAATTGACGGATTCTTTTGTAATGGCCTAATGGGAGAATATTGGTCTTTGACTTCAGATGAAAGAAAACGAATCCAACATATAGTTTGCGAAGAAAGTAGAGGTAGTGCTCAAGTAATACCCCACACTGCACATATAAACGTAAATGAGGCAGTTGAACTTACTAAACACGCAGAAGAAGTTGGTGCAGATTACGCTATTTTAATTAACCCTGTTTATGGGGCATACGAAGATGATGAGATATTCTTATATTTCAAAACTTTATGTGACCAGGTAGATATCGGAATTTCTCTATTCAACCAACCAAAATCTGGTTCAACCTTAAGTCCTGAGTTAATCGAAAGATTATGTGAAATAGATAATATTTGTTGCATAAAAAATGCAGTACCAAGTATGGCTCACCATAATGAGGTCAGAAGAAGGGTAGGAGACCAAATTGTTGTTTGTGACCCAGATGAAGAGAATTTTTTAGTTAGTCTTCTCCATTTAGATATGCAAGTTCATATGTCTTCACCAACTCCTTTTCTTTATCAAGTAAAGGGATATACACCTATTAGAGAATATTATGATTCAGCAATAAATGGTGACTTAGAGAATGCATGGCAAACAAACTACTCACTAGAGTCAATGAGAAAAGTAAGAAAGAAATATTTCACAACAGGTCCAGATGGTAAGACAACTGCATATATGAAAGAATGGACAACTCAACTTGGAATGCCATCAGGAGATCCTCGTCCACCTGTAGTTTCTCTTACAAAAAAAGAAAAAGATGCTTTT
>Ga0310344_10001569_pt1 | contig 17468 bp, 16 predicted proteins | sample HC15DNA20200_MG_FD_203801 | JGI IMG/M metagenome (GOLD analysis project Ga0310344, IMG submission 203801) | Marine microbial communities from station ALOHA, North Pacific Subtropical Gyre - HC15-DNA-20-200_MG | ecosystem: Environmental > Aquatic > Marine > Oceanic | place: Pacific Ocean: North... | reverse complement strand
GCCACGATGGGCGTGGAGGACATGGTCAACGAAGGCGTGCGCCGCGCCTACAACCACCCGGACAACAAGCTGCGCGCCAGCGTGCTGGCCGACCCGGCCGGCAAGCGCCAGAACACGAAGGACAACACCCCGGCGGTGGTCAACGTGAAGGTCGTGCCGGGCGACACGGTGGACGTGATCGTCGCGGCCAAGGGCGGTGGCTCGGAAGCCAAGAGCAAGTTCGCCATGCTCAACCCGTCCGATTCGATCGTGGACTGGGTGCTCAAGACCGTGCCGACCATGGGCGCCGGCTGGTGCCCGCCGGGCATGCTGGGCATCGGCATCGGCGGCACCGCCGAGAAGGCGATGCTGCTGGCCAAGGAAGCGCTGATGGAGCCGATCGACATCACCGAGCTGCAGCAGCGCGGCGCGTCCAACCGCGCCGAAGAGCTGCGGCTGGAGCTGTACGAGAAGGTCAACGCGCTGGGCATCGGCGCGCAGGGCCTGGGCGGCCTGACCACCGTGCTCGACATCAAGGTCAAGGATTACCCGACCCACGCGGCCAACCTGCCGGTGGCGCTGATCCCGAACTGCGCGGCCACCCGCCACGCGCACTTCACCCTGGACGGCAGTGGCGCGGTCGCGCTGGACCCGCCCTCGCTGGAGGACTGGCCCAAGCTCACCTACAACCCGCTCAACGCGCGCCGGGTGAACCTGGACACGATCACCCGCGAGGAAGTGGCGCAGTTCAAGCCGGGCGAGGTGCTGCTGCTCAACGGCAAGCTGCTGACCGGCCGCGACGCCGCGCACAAGCGCATGGTCGACATGCTCAACAAGGGCGAGAAGCTGCCGGTGGATTTCACCAACCGCTTCATCTACTACGTCGGCCCGGTGGATCCGGTGCGCGACGAAGTCGTCGGCCCGGCCGGCCCCACCACCGCCACGCGGATGGACAAGTTCACCCGCCAGATGCTGGAGCAGACCGGCCTGCTGGGCATGGTCGGCAAGTCCGAGCGCGGCGACGCGGCCATCGAGGCGATCCGCGACAACAAGGCGGTGTACCTGATGGCGGTCGGTGGCTCGGCCTACCTGGTATCCAAGGCGATCAAGGCCAGCCGCGTGCTGGCGTTCGAGGACCTGGGCATGGAAGCGATCTACGAGTTCGAGGTCAAGGACATGCCGGTGACCGTGGCGGTGGATTCGAGCGGCGAATCGGTGCACAAGACCGGGCCGCGCCAGTGGCAGGCGAAGATCGGCAAGATTCCGGTGGTGGTCGAACCTGCGTAAGCGCCAGCGTCCTCGAAGCGAAGGGAAAGCCGGGGCATACTCCGGCTTTCTTCGTTTCACGGAGCAGGGAATGCGGATGCGCTGGATGCAGGGATGTGCGTGGATCGGCGTGGTATTGCTCGGCGGCTGCGCCTCGCCGCCCGGCAACGGCGAGCCGGCGTTCCTGCGCTCGCCCGAATACCGGCAGTACCAGTCGGCCGACCAATGCTTCCAGCGCTGCGCCAGCAGCTTCGAGCAGTGCCAGGCCACGCCGCACGACCTGCCCACCTGCACCCGCCAGGCCACGTCGGGCCAGCACGACAAGTGCGAGCAGATCAGCGACCCGGCCCGGCGCAACAACTGCCTGGCACAGGCGCTGGATTGCAGCGTGCGCGGACCGGTCGACACCTGTTCGGAGCGTCGTGCGCAGTGCCTTCAGGGCTGCGGCAACTGAAGCGCCGCGTACAATCGGCGAGCCCTTTCCGCCGGAGTCGTCGATGAGTGCCGTCCTGTACTACTCGCCCAGCACCGCCGCGCTGGTGGTCCATTGGCTGCTCATCGAACTGGACATCCCGCACGAACTGCGCGCGCTGGATTTCGAGCGGCGCGAGCAGAAATCATCCGGATATCTCGCGCTCAACCCTGCCGGCGTGGTGCCCACACTGGTACTGGAGGGGCAGGTGCTTACCGAGGCGGCGGCGATCGTGATGCACCTGGCCGACCAGCACCCCGCGGCCGGACTGGCCCCGGCGCCCGGCAGCGCGGCGCGGGCGGAGTACTACCGCTGGATGTTCTGGTGCGCCAATACGCTGCAGCCGGCATATCGGGCGTGGTTCTACCCGGACGAGCCGGCGGGGGAGGGGAACGAGCAGGCGGTACGCACGCAGGCGCGTGCGGTGATCGAGCGCGCGTGGGACCGGCTGGAGGCGCACGTGTCCGCCCACGGGCCGTACCTGCTTGGCGCGCAGCCGAGCGCTGCGGATTTCATGATGACCATGCTGTTGCGCTGGTCGCGCAACATGCCACGGCCCAGTGACGATTGGCCGGCCCTGCGCGCCTACGCGCGGCGGATGAAGGACCGGCCGGCGTTCGCGGAAACCTACCGGCGCGAAGGGATTACCGACTGGACCTGATGGGGGAAGGGGTCGCGGCTGAAGCCGCTCCTACAGGACCGGGGTGCGGCGCGGAACCTTCCTTCCTGTAGGAGCGGCTTCAGCCGCGACCCCTCAACCCACAACCCTCAATACCACTCCAGCAGCGAGACGCCCACGCCGATGTAGGTCGCCTTGTGGTTGTAGTCGATCAGGCTCTCGCCGTAGCCGTCGAACACCTGCACATGGCCGCGCAGCAGGTTGGTGATCGGGAAGCCGTAATCCAGCTGCAGCGCTCCGTGCGAGCGGTCGCCACCGCGCAGCGAATGCCGCGCCATCAGCGACACCTCGTGGCCGTTGCGGTTGTACACCAGCGTCGCGTCGCCGCGGCCCATGTAATCCTCGATGTCCGGGTTGTTGTCGTCACTGCGGTCTTCCTTGATCCGGAACCACGGGCGCAGCATCAGCGCCCAGTTCTCGCGATCCAACCCGAAGTTGAGGATCACCCGGTTCCAGCTGCGCGAGAGCGGGTCGCTGCGGCCATTGGACTGGTGGGTCAGCGCGATGCCGGTCAGGCGCCCGCGCCAGCCGAACAGCCCGTAGTTGTTGCGGAACACCAGCATGGCTTCCGGCTCGTAATTGGTCTCGCGGAACGGGCGCGATTCCTCGGCGTTGTAGGACTGCCAGCGCGAACTCTGGGTATATCCCACCCAGATATCGCCGTTGTCGTGGAAGAGGTCCTCGACCACCTTGGTCTTGAAGCTGAGCTGGAACTTCAGCTCGGTGCTGTCCAGCGGCTGCGGGTCGGTCACCGTGTTGTTCGGATTCGGCGAACTGGGAGTCTCGTTGACCTTGCTGGTCCAGAACGCGGGCAGCAGGTACACCGGCTTGTAGGCGCGCAGCTGGAAGGTGCCGAGCTTGGAATCCTTGGCCAGTTCCCAGCGGCTGTCGAGCAGCGAGCCGCGACCGGCGTTGGCCACGTTCGGGTCGTCGGACTTGAAGATTTCCTTGGCCTGCTTGCGCTCCTCGGGGGTCTGCGCGCCGGCCAGGGTTTGTCGTTGCGCTTCGCGTGCGGCTTCGGCGGCGGCGTCGGCCTCGGCGGTGTCGGCGGCGGTGTAGCCCAGCGCGCGGTCGTAGCAGGCCAGGCGCATCGCGTCGCTGGAGATCGAGGTGCAAGCCGCCGGCGAGGCCGGGGTGGCGCTGATTTCCTGCGCTTGCGCGGCCAGCGGGGTGGCGGCCAGGGCAAGCAGCAGGCAGGAGTGGGGGCGGCTCATGGGGACAACGTGCTCCTTGCGGGGGATGGGGGCCGGCTGCGCAGAAAATACCCGATCCCGGGCGCGGCGGGCTGACGGGTCGCTCACACGAACCAGGCCAGCGCGAAGATGCCGAGCATGCAGAAGCCCAGGGCGAACTTGGAGGCGGTGCCGAGCAGGATGCCCAGCCAGGTGCCCAGCCCCACGCGCGTGGCGTGCCCGAGCCGGCGACTGTGCCAGTACTCGCCGACCCAGGCGCCGGCGAACGGCCCGACGAACAGGCCGATGGGCAGGAAGAACAAGCCCACGATCGTGCCGATCGCCGAACCCCATAGCGCCCACCCGCTGGCACCCACCCGTTGCGCGCCGTAGACCGTAGCCAGGAAGTCGATCAGAAAGGAGAGGGCGGTCAGCAGGCCTATCAATACGAGGGCCAGCCAGCCGACCCGCTCGAAGCCATCCCCCCATGCGGCGACCAGCAACCCCAGGAACACCAGCGGCAGGCCGGGCAGCGCCGGCAGCAGCACCCCGGCGAAGCCGACCAGCACCAGCACCGCGCCGATCAGGTAGTAGATGAATGAAGGGTCCATGGCGTGTAGGGGAATCCGGAAATTAGGGGCGAATGGGGGTTGACATTATTGGTTTGGGGTGATTGACACGATGTTTGGGTCGGGTTAAGTTGCAGCCGCTGCGCTTGGCAAGGTCACCGTGAACCGTGGCCTGATGGGGCGAACCGCCAACAGTAAGGCCCTGTACCTCGCTTCTCTCCTTGCAACCAGCCACCCAATGCCGTCAAACCAATCCGAAATGCGTCGTCAGGGAGTAAGTCGAGATGTCAGAGCGTGAGACCGGTACCGTCAAGTGGTTCAATGATGCCAAGGGCTTCGGCTTCATCAGTCGCGAGAACGGGGAGGACGTGTTCGTCCACTTCCGCGCGATCCAGATCCAGGGTTTCAAGAGCCTGAAGGAAGGGCAGAAGGTCAGCTTCACCGTGGTGCAGGGCCAGAAGGGCCTGCAGGCGGATGCGGTCCAGCCGGTCTGACGGCGCGGTCCCGAGCCCAGCAAAAAGGCCCGCTTGCGGGCCTTTTTGCATTCCGGGGTGGGCGACTGGCTCAGCGCAGCACGACCTTGCCGTTGACCACGCGCACATAGGTGTTCTCGCGGATGCCGCCCAGGTCGCGCTGGTTCACCACGATGACCCGGCCGTCGTCCATCTTGACCTGGATGTCGTAGCTGTCGCCGGTGACGTTCTTCTGGATGGCGTTGCCCGCCACCGCGCCGGCGCCGGCGCCCAGCACCGTGGCGACGTTCTCGTTGCCCTTGCTGCCGCCGGTCTCGTGGGAAATGGTGCGCCCGGCGACCGCGCCGACGATTCCGCCCAGTACCGCGCCCGTCGCCGAGGGTGCGGTGCGGTTGGACTGCACGGTATCGATGCGGGTGACGATGCCGCAGTCGGCGCAGCGTGAGGTGGAATACGACGGGCTGCCATAGCTGCCCGAGCCGTAGTTGCTGTAACCCGGCTGGCTGGTCGCGCAACCGGCCAGCAGCGCGGTGGCGCCCAAGCCCAAGCCAAAACCGATCTGACGAATATTCATGCGTCCTCCACTGTGGTCGTCGTGCGGCACGGCGCCGCAGGTGCCGCCATCCTCTCCGCAGTCAGGTGAACGCGGCGCCAACCGGGCGCGCACCGTGCGACTCAGCGGAAGTCCTGATGGCAGGCCTTGCAGCTTTCGCCGATGCGCGTGTTGAGCGTAGCCAGCGCGGCGCAGTCCGCGGGGGGCGCGGCCACGGCCGGGTCGAGCACGGCGCGCAGCTGGCGTGCGTGGTCGGCAAAGCGGCGGTCATCGCGCAGGCTGGGGAAGGCGATTTCCAGGTCGTTGGAAAGCGCGCGCAGCGACTGCAGCCGGGGCAGCGCGTCGGACACCGTGCAGCGGTTGGCCTGCTGGCTGGCCTGCAGCAGTTCGGTCTGCTTGGCCATCACGTGCATGAGGCTGTGCGGAAAAGGATCGCGGCGGGCCTGCAGGGCACGGCCGATCATCACGGTGGCGATGATGCCCACCAGCAGGCCGAGCAGGGCCATGAACAGATAGCGGTAGGCGGCGGAGGGACGGCGGGGCTGGCTGGACATGGCGGCACCGGGCGGGAATGTCCGTCCGATGCTACGCCGCCCGGCCATTGGACGCCTACAGGTAAGATGGACGGATGGATTCCCAGTGGCTTGAACGATTCGCCGGCATCGACCGGTTGTACGGGGTTGGCAGCGTGGCGCGCCTGTCCGGCTGCCGCGTGGCGGTGGTCGGGCTGGGCGGGGTCGGCTCGTGGGTGGCCGAAGCGCTGGCGCGCACCGCGGTGGGTCACCTCACGCTGATCGACGCCGACGACATCTGCGTGTCCAACACCAACCGACAGCTGCCGGCGCTGGCCGGGCAGTATGGGCAGAACAAGGCCCGTGCGATGGCCGAGCGTTGCCGCGCGATCAATCCCCACATCGACGCGGTACCGGTGGAAGCCTTTCTCACCGGCACCAACATGGAGGCGCTGCTGGACCAGGATTTCGACCTGGTGGTGGATGCCTGCGACAGCATGCGGCCCAAGATCGAGATGATCGTGTGGTGCCGCCGCCGCAAGCTGCCGTTGATCACGGTGGGCGCGGCCGGCGGGCGCACCGATCCGACGCTGGTGCGCGTGCGCGACCTCTCGCGCACCGAGCACGACGCGATGCTCGCGCTGATCCGCAAGCGGCTGCGTGCGGACTACCACTTCCCGCGCAACAAGGACCGCTTCTTCGGCGTGCCGGCGATCTACTCGCTGGAGAACGTCAAGTATCCGCAGGCCGATGGCAGCGTGTGCGGCGTGCGGCCGCAGATGGGGGCCGACGAGGCGCTCAAGCTCGATTGTGGCGCGGGCCTGGGCGCGGCGACCCACATCACCGGCACGTTCGCCTTCGCGGCGGCCGGCAAGGCGGTGGACATGCTGCTCAAGCCCAAGCGGGCGAAGACGCCCGCGGCCAGCGCGGTAGCCGGGGCAGCGGTGGACTGAGGGTTCAGTGGGCCAGGGCGAACAGCCGACGTGCGTTGTCGGCGGTGCGCAAGGCGATCTCTTCGGCCGGCTCGCCGCGCAGCGTGGCGATGACCTCGGCGATATGCCCCAGCCGCGCCGGCTCGTTGCGCTGGCCGCGGATCTGCGCGTCCGGCTGGTCGGGGGCGTCGGTTTCCAGCAGCAGGTATTCCAGCGGCATCGTGGCCGCGAGGTGGCGCAGGCGCTGCGCGCGCTCGTAGGTCACCGGGCCACCGAGGCCGAGCAGGAAGCCGCGCTCCCACAGTTGTCGCGCCTGCTCGGGGCTGCCGGCGAAGCTGTGCACCACGCCGCGCACGTCGCCTGCGCGGCGGATGGCCTGGATCACCGCGTCCACCGCGCGCCGGGCGTGCACGATCACCGGCAGGTCATGCTTGGCCGCCAACGCCAGTTGGCCGTCGAAGTAATGGGCCTGGGCATCGCGGTCCAGGGTCTCGATGAAATAGTCCAGCCCGCATTCGCCGATGGCGCAGGGGCGTTCGCGTGCGATCCATTCCTCGAGCAGGTCGAGGTCGGCCGGCCCGTGGGCATCGAGGAAGACCGGGTGCAGGCCATAGGCCGGATGCAGGCCGGGACGGGCCGCGCAGACCTCGCGCAATTTCGGCCAGCCGGCGGCGACGGTGGCCGGGACGATCTGCGCGCGGACGCCCGCGGCCTGCGCGCGGTCGATGACAGCGTCGCGGTCGACGTCGAATTCCCCTGCGTCGAGGTGGCAGTGGCTGTCGATCAGCCGCATCGTTCAACGGCCGGGCAGCGGCGGCGGGGCGCCCTTGCGGTATTTCCAGTTGGTCAGCAGCAAGGTGGCCATGCCCAGCACGATCTCGTCGACGAACGGCACCGGGTCGGGAAGCAACAGGTCGACCACGAACAGCGCGGCCACGACCTTGGCCAGCGTCGGGTAACGCAGGCGGCCGGCCCAGTTCAACAGCGGGATGGCGAGCGGGTTGGGGATGGCGCGTTCCTTGGAAACGGTTAAGCGTGAATGAAATCACCCGGCGAGGGTTTTCACACGCACATTCCGTGGAAAGGCGTGCATTTGTTCAGCTTGGTCGTGATGGAATCCCTTCCGTCCCCACATGCGGACCGTCCTAAAGGAGCAAGGTCAATGAAAAGCAACACGACAACTATACTGGTCGCGGCAGGCGCACTGCTGGTGGGCGGTGTGGCGACGGCCGCCTTCATGAACAATCGCGGCAAGAGCGACGACATCGCGCCCATCGGTGAAAGCCGTCCGGCACTGGACAACTCGCTGGTCGAGGATCCCAACGCGGTCGCGCCGGGCAAGGGCCTGGAATACGCGGACGTGGTCAAGGTGGACCCGATCACGCAGAAGGAAAAGGTCTATGCCACGGTGATCGGCAGCGAGGCGGTGCGCGAGACGACGAGCACCTCCACGCCGCACGAGGTGTGCAAGGACGTGGTGGTGCAGGAGCGCTTGCCCGAACGCGACGGCAACGTCGGCGGCACGGTGGTGGGCGCGGTGATCGGCGGCGTGCTGGGCAACCAGGTCGGCGGCGGCAACGGACGCAAGGTGGCCACGGCGGCCGGCGCGGTGGCCGGTGGCGTGATCGGCAACCAGGTGGACAAGCGCCACGTGGGTGGCCAGGTGGTCAACCGTACCGAGCGCCAGTGCCACACGGAAAATGCGACCTCCGAGTCCTCGCGGGTGACCGGTTACAACGTCACGTACCGCAACGCCGATGGCACCACCGGCACGATGCGCATGGATTCCAAGCCGGGTGAGCGCATCGCCATGGGCAATGCGGACCAGGTGATCGCGTACAACGTCACCTATCGCTACGACGGCGAGGAGAAGACGGTGCGCATGGATTCCAAGCCCGCCAGTGATCGGCTGCCGGTCATCGACGGCCAGCTGGTGACGCAGACGGCTGCGGCCAGCGGGACCGGGACGCGGCAGTAACCTTCCTGGTGCGTTGATGCGATAGGGGAGAGGCCGGCTTTCATGCCGGCCTCTTTCTTTTGGGCGTCCCTTGGGCTCGGTGCGGCTCGCACGGGGGCGTCGCGCGTTGGCCGGGGGCAGCCCCTTTCCGGGACACGCCGTGAATCCATCCATGGAGGCTCGTAGGCGACATCCATGTCGCCTACGGTCCCGGAAAGGGGCTGCCCCCGGCCAACCGATACATTCCCGGGGGCGGATCGAACGGCAACGGCAACTGCAACGGCAGCGGCAACGGCAACGCGTTGGCTGCGCGATGTGCTTGGCACTGCGACGCAACGCCGCGCGCTGACAGGTCGCCGCAAGAGGCCGATAGAATCGGGCTTTCCCTTGGGTCTTGCTCATGTCGTTGGCGGCCGATGATCTGTTCGATGTGCAATCCCTGCTCAACGAAGAGCAACGCGCGGTGCGTGAGGCTGTGGCGCGGTTCACCGACGCACGCGTGCTGCCACTGATCGCCGAGGCGTTCGAGCAGGGCCGCTTTCCCCGCGAGCTGGTGGCCGAGATGGCCGGGCTCGGGTTGCTCGGGGCGACGCTGCCCGTCGAGTACGGCGGGGGCGGGTTGGATGCGATCAGCTATGGGTTGATCTGCCAGGAGCTGGAGCGCGGGGATAGCGCGCTGCGCAGTTTCGTCAGCGTGCAGTCGTCGTTGTGCATGTATCCGATCTTCGCCTACGGCAGCGAGGACCAGCGGCGTCGCTGGTTGCCCTCAATGGCGGCGGGCGAGCTGATCGGCTGCTTCGGGCTCACCGAGGCCGAGGGCGGGTCCGACCCGGCCGCCATGCGAACCCGCGCGCGGCGCGTGGGCGGGGATTGGGTGATCGATGGCGCCAAGCTGTGGATCACCAACGGCAGCATCGCCGACCTGGCGGTGGTGTGGGCGCAGACGGAAGAAGGGGTGCGCGGGTTCGTGGTCGAGCGCGGGACACCCGGTTTCAGCGCCCAGGACATCAGTCAGAAGATGAGCCTGCGGGCGTCGGTGACTTCGGCATTGTTCCTCGACGGCGTGCGCGTGCCCGACGCGCAATGCCTGCCCGGCGCGCTGGGATTGAAGGGGCCGCTGGGTTGCCTCACCCAGGCGCGCTACGGGATTTCCTGGGGGGCGATCGGTGCAGCCGTGGCCTGCCTGCGCGAGGCGCTCGATTACGCGGGCCAGCGCCAGCTGTTCGGCCGGCCGCTGGCCGCCAACCAGGCCGTGCAGGTGCGCCTGGCCGAGATGGCCCGGCGCATCACCACCGCGCAGGTGCTGGCGCTGCAACTGGGCCAGCTCAAGAACGCGGGACGTTTGCAGCCTACCCAGGTGTCGCTGGCGAAGTGGAACAACTGCCGCATGGCGCTGGACGTGGCGCGCGATTGCCGCGACCTCCTCGGGGCCGCGGGCATCAGCCTGGCGCATGCGGCGATCCGGCATGCCTTGAATCTGGAGTCGGTCATCACGTATGAAGGCACTCAGACCATCCATCAATTGGTGGTCGGTCGCGAACTGACAGGCCTGAATGCGTTTTAGGGGGCAGGATGCCCGCAAGGGGGGAAGGGGTGCGCTGGATGAAAGCCAATCGGCTGCTGGGGGCGGCGCTGCTGCTGTGCGCGTCGGTATCGGCGTGGGCCGCAGAACAGCCGCCGGCGATGACCGCCGCCCCGGCCTGGGTGCAGGAAGAGCCGTTGCCGACCACCGCCGGGGCGGCAGGGGGCCTGCGCTACGAGCTGGTGTCCGACCAGGTTGATCTCAACGGCCCGCGGCCGCTGTGGTATCGCCGCATCAGCTACACCGTGCTGCGCGACAACGCGCTGGGCGATGCCGGCCAGATCAGCCTGTACTACCAGCCCGAGTACCAGAGCCTGGCGCTCAACCACCTGGAGGTGTGGCGCGACGGCCAGCGTCTGGATTTGCGCCGCCGTGCCCACTACGCGCAGCTGCGCCGCGAGGGCGACCTGGAGCAGGGCCTGCTGGACGGTGCGCTGACGTTGAACATCAGCCTGCCCGACCTGCGCGTGGGCGACCGCATCGACTACGGCTATACCGTCAGTGGCAGCAACCCGGTGTTCGGCCGCGGCTATTTCGACAGCTACACCGCCCGTTACGACGTGCCGCTGGGCGCGCGGCGGCTGCGCGTGCGCTATCCGGCGGGGATGCCGTTGAACTGGAAGGTCAGCACCGAGGGGTTCCGTAGCGCGCGCCAGCGGGTGGGCGACATGGAGGAGCTGCGCCTGGACGCCGACGCGCTCGGCGCGGTGCGCGAGGAGAAGGACACCCCGTCCGGCCACGACACCTATGGCCGCATCGAGCTGTCCACCGCCGCGAACTGGCGCGAGGTGGCCGACTGGGCCGCGCGCCTGTATCCGGCCGGTTTCAAGGACCCGGCGGTGGCGCGCGCGATGGCGGCCCAGCTCAAGCTGGACCGCGCCGACCCGCAGGGTTCGATGCAGCGGGCCATCGCCTTCGTGCAGGGCGATATCCGCTACCTCGGCCTGGAGATGGGCGTGAACTCGCACGCCCCGCACGCGCCGGAGGAAACCCTGCGCAACCGCTACGGCGACTGCAAGGACAAGGCCACGCTGCTGGTGGCGCTGCTGGGCCTGGCCGGGGTGCAGGCCGAGCCGGTGCTGGTGGATTCCTCGCCCGGCAACAATCTCGCCGCGCGCCTGCCCAGCCCGCTGGCGTTCGACCACGTGGTGGTGCACGCCCGCACGCAGGGGCGCGATTTCTGGATCGATGCCACGCGCGACCGCGAATACGGCACCTTCGACGCGCGCTCGCCGCTGCCGTTCGGCCAGGGCCTGCCGGTCCGCGCGGGGCAGGCGACGCTGGTGGACATTCCCTATCCCGGCGCAGTGACGCCGGAGGTGGTGGTGGAGGAGGACGTGGACATCGCCATGGCGCGGCCGCGCCGGCAGGCGAAGTTCACCGTCACCACCGATTACCTGCAGGGACGCGGCGACGATGCCCGCGAGATGTTCGAAAGCCAGGGCGCCGAAGCGCTCGGCGACCAGTACCTGGACTACATGCGGCGCTTCTACAGCCAGCTGCAGCTCGATGGCCTGCCGACCGTCGACGAGGCCGACCCGGCACGCCTGCGCATCGGCGAGACCTACCGTCTGGACTGGCACCCGCGCGAGAACGACGTGGTCGGCTTCCCGTTGTTCCAGCTGCAGGACTGGATGAAGGAGCTGCCGCGCACCGCCCGCCGCACGCCGCTGGCGCTGGGTGGGCCACGGCTGGCCACGCAGACCGTGCGCGTGCGCAGCGATGCCGGCATCTGGGTCAGGCCCAGCCGCGAGGTGGTCGAGAACCCCTGGTTCCGCTTCACCCGCCGCGTCGACATGCAGGATGGCGAGTTGGTGATCGAGGGCGAATGGGAGCGTCGCGCCCTGTGGATCCCGCCCGAAGGCGTGCGCCGCGCGGCCCATGACATGGCGCGGGCGCGCGAGCTGTTGTTCTTCGAGCACGATTTCCGACCGAACCCGATGCGCAGCATCGGCCTGGCACCTTGGCTGTATGCCGCGGCCGGCATGGGCGTGACCCTGTTGCTGCTGGGCGTGGCCGGCTGGAGCGCATGGCGTGGCGGGCTCGGCGGCATGCTCTACATGCCGTACCGCACCGCGCGGAGGCTGTTCGAGGTGCCGCGCCTGCGCACGCTGGCGTGGATCGCGCTGGGCGCTTCCTACGTGCTGGCGCTGAGCCTGTATCGCAGTGGCGGCGTCGTCGGGGTGCTGCAGCAGGTCGTCTGGGCGCTGCTGCAATGGGGCCTCGCCTGGGGCGTGTTCTGGGGCGTGCTGCGCGTGGTGGGCGTGCGGCTGTCGTTCGGCCGGCTGGGCACCGCGCTGGCGGCCGGCATGGTGCCGCAACTGCCGCTGCTGGCCGGCATCGTCGTGGCCACGCTGGGCTCGGTGGCCTGGTTCAACGCCATGGCCGCCGCCACCCCGGCAGCGTGGCCGGGGATGTTCGTCGCCAGCGTGCTGGGCATCGCCGGGCTCGCGTGGACGGTGGTGTCCACCACCGCCAGCGTGGCCGCGGCCAGCGGTGCTTCGCGCCTGCGCGTCCTGCTGGCCTGGGGTTTGACGCTGGCGCTGGGCCTGTTCGTGGCCGGCGTCGCGGTGTTCGTCCTGCTGGTGGCGCGCGCGAGCGGTTGATGCCGGCGCCGGGGCTTTGCAAAGCCGGCGCGGGCGGTGACACTGCCCAGCCCCCCTCCAGCGGAACGTCGATGTCCAGCCCGCGAGCGCCCCTGACCGTCTATGGCATGTCCACCTCCGGCAACTGCTACAAGGTGCGGCTGCTGCTCGAACAGCTCGGCAGCCGCTACGCCTGGCAGGAGGTCGACAGCGCCAACGGCCAGACCCGCACCCCGGACTACCTGGCGAAGAACCCCAACGGCAAGGTGCCGATGGTCGAGCGCGACGACGGCCGCGTACTGGTGGAATCCAACGCCATCCTCTACTGGCTTGCCGAAGGCACGCCGTTCCTGCCGGCCGACGCCTGGCAGCGCGCGCAGGCACTGAGCTGGACGTTCTTCGAGCAATACAGCCATGAGCCCTACGTGGCCGTGGCACGCTTCATCCGCGGCTGGACCCCGCTCGACTCACCGCGCCGTGCCGAATTGCCACGCCTGCGCGAGCGAGGCAACGCCGCGCTGGCGGTGATGGCGCAGCATCTTGACCACCACGACTGGTTCACCGGCCCGCACTACGGTATTGCCGATATCGCGCTGTACGCCTATACGCATTGCGCCGCCGATGGCGGTTTCGACCTGGACCGCTGGCCCTCGCTGCAGGACTGGTTGCGACGGGTGCAGGCCACGCCGGGCTTCGTGCCGATGGTGCCGGCCGGCGAGGAGGTGCAAGCGCGCCTGTCCGCAGCCGAGCCGGCCTGAGGCGCGGCCATGTGCGGACTGGCCGGACTGTGGCTGCCCAACCCGCGCCTGCATGGCGAGGCACTGACCGCGCTCGCCGGCGCGATGGGTTCGACGCTGCACCACCGCGGGCCGGATGACGCCGGGGTGTGGTGCGACGCGCAGGCCGGCATCGGACTGGCCCACCAGCGGCTGAGCATCCTGGACCTCTCGCCGCTGGGCCACCAGCCCATGGCGTCCAACGATGGCCGCTACCAGTTGGTCTACAACGGCGAGATCTACAACTTCGCCCAGCTGCGCGCGGCGCTCTCGGCGTTGGGACACCGCTTCCGCGGGCATTCGGATACCGAGGTGCTGCTGGCGGCCATCAGCGAATGGGGCCTGGAGGCCACGCTGTCGCAGTGCAACGGCATGTTCGCGCTGGCGCTGTGGGATAGCCGCGAGCAGACCTTGCAGCTGGCGCGCGACCGCGTCGGCAAGAAGCCGCTGTACTACGGCTGGGCCGGCGACACGCTGGTGTTCGGCTCCGAGCTCAAGGCGCTGTGGCGCCATCCGGAGTTCGACAACGGCGTCGCCCCCGACGCGCTGACGCTGCTTCTGCGCCTGGGCTACATTCCCGCGCCGCATTGCATCCATCGCGACACCTTCAAGCTGATGCCCGGCCGCGTGCTGCGGCTGCAGGCGGCTGATATCGCCGCCGGCGCCGCTGCACACCGTCCCGAGCAGGCGCAACGTCCGTTCTGGGACGCACGCCAGGCCATGCAGGACGCCCTCGCGGCACCTTTCACCGGCGATGCGGTGGCAGCCGAAGAACGCCTGGATACCTTGCTGCGCGATGCGGTCGGCCTGCGCATGGTGGCCGACGTGCCGGTGGGCGTTTTCCTTTCCGGCGGCACCGATTCTTCCCTCGTCACCGCGCTGATGCAGGCGCAAAGCGCGCGCCCGGTGCGCAGTTTCAGCATCGGCTTCAGCGGTTCGCACCACGACGAGGCGCCGCTGGCGCGCGAGGTGGCCACCCACCTGGGCTGCGAGCACACCGAGTTGTACGTGGACGGCCGCGATGCCTTGGCGGTGGTGCCCGAACTGCCCTACATGTTCGACGAACCCTTCGCCGACGCCTCGCAGGTGCCGACCGCGCTGGTGGCCCGGCTCGCGCGTACCGGCGTGACCGTGGCGCTGTCCGGCGATGGTGGCGATGAACTGTTCTTCGGCTATTCGCGCTACGTGCGCGCGCTGCGCAACTGGCAGATGCTGCGCGCGGTGCCGGCCCCGCTGCGCGCGCTGCTGGCGCGCCGCGCAGGCGGCGAGGGCTCGCGCACCGGGGGGCTGGCCGTGCTGTTCAACGAAGCCGGTGCGCGCGGCATCGGCGATGTCTACCGAAACCGCATCTCGCGCTGGCGTCGCCCGGCCGCGGCCGTGCGCGGCGCGCACGAACCGGAAACGTTCTACAGCCTGGCCCAGCCGCTGCACGGCGCCGGCACCCCGGCCGATGCGATGATGCTCGCCGATTTCACCACCTACCTGCCCGACGACCTGCTGTGCAAGGTGGACCGCACCAGCATGGCGGTGGGGCTGGAGGCGCGTGCGCCGTTGCTGGACTGGCGCGTGGCCGAGTTCGCCTGGTCGCTGCCCTTGGCGCTCAAGTATCGCGACGGCCGCAGCAAATACCTGCTCAAGCAGGTGCTGCGGCGCTACGTGCCCGACGCCATGGTGGACCGCCCAAAGCGCGGCTTCGGCGCGCCGGTGGGCGACTGGCTGCGCGGGGACCTGCGCGAATGGGCACAGGCGTTGCTCGATCCGGCCCGGCTGGCGAACGAAGGCGTATTCGTGCCCGGGTCCATCCAGGCGCCCTGGCAGGCCTTCGTGGGCGGCCAGCGCAAATGGCACACGCACCTGTGGACGGTGCTGATGTTCCAGGCCTGGCAGGAAGGCTGGCGCCAGGCGCGGGCCGGCGTGGCCGGGCAGGGCGGGCTGCTTCACCCGGCTTGAGCGTCGCGGTGGCTAGATTGGAACCGGTCTTCCAAGGAGCCCCGCCATGAGCCAGTACAAGATCGCCGTGTTCGTCGGCAGCCTGCGCAAGCATTCGTTCAACCGCCAGCTCGCCCATGCCTTGCAGCCGCTGTTCGGCCCCCGGGCCACGCTCGAACACGTGGAGATCGGCGACTTGCCGCTGTACGACCAGGATTTCGACCGCGACTACCCGGCACAGGGCAAGCGCCTGAAGGAACAGGTGCGCGCCGCCGACGCGGTGTTGTTCGTCACCCCCGAATACAACCGCTCGATCCCCGGCGTGCTGAAGAACGCCATCGACTTGGGCTCGCGCCCGTACGGCGACAGCTGCTTTGCCGGCAAGCCCGCCGCGGTGCTGGGCATTTCCGTCGGTACCATCGGCACCGCGCTGGCGCAGCAGCACCTGCGCAACGTGCTGGCCTACCTGGACATGCAGGTGCTGGGCCAGCCGGAGGTGTTCCTGCAGCACAAGGACGGCTTCTTCGACGCGCAGGGCGGCTTCGGCGACGCCGGCACGACGAAATTCCTGCAGGGCTACGTGGACCGCTTCGTGGCGTTCATCGACCGCCACAAGGGCTGAGCAGTCGCGCGATCTGAGACGGGACGGGGCCAGGATCGGCTTCGCGCACCGGTTGCACACGGCTTATCCACAGACTTGTTCCTAGCGCGTGGGGCCGTGGCTGCCTATCCTTCCTGCCCCCGTCCCCGCGTCAGGTTTTCGTCCGAATGTCCGCCCGTCCCGGTTTCCGTTCCAACCGCGATCGCGATGACCGGCCAGAGCCGCGCATCGACCAGCTGCGCGTGCCGCCCCATTCGGTGGAGGCCGAGCAGGCGGTCCTCGGTGGCCTGATGCTGGCGCCGGAGGCCTACGACCGGGTCAACGACCAGCTCACCGAGAACGACTTCTACCGCCGCGACCACCGGCTGATCTACCGCGCCATCCGCGAGCTGTCCGACAAGGGCCGCCCGTTCGACGCGGTGACCTTGGGCGAATGGTTCGAATCGCAGGGCAAGCTGGAGCAGGTCGGCGATGGCGCCTACCTGATCGAGCTGGCCAGCACCACGCCGTCGGCGGCCAACATCACCGCCTACGCGGAAATCGTGCGCGACAAGGCGGTGCTGCGGCAGCTGATCGAGGTCGGCACGGAGATCGTCAACGACGGCTTCCAGCCGGAAGGGCGCGAGAGCGCCGAGCTGCTGGCCAGCGCCGAGAAGGCGGTGTTCCAGATCGCCGAGGCCGGCGCGCGCGGGCGCAGCGACTTCGTCGCGATGCCCAATGCGCTCAAGGACGCCTTCGAGGAGCTGCGCAACCGCTTCGAGAACGGCGGCAACATCACCGGCCTGCCGACCGGCTACACCGACTTCGACGGCATGACCGCCGGCCTGCAGCCGACCGACCTGATCATCCTGGCCGCGCGCCCGGCGATGGGCAAGACCACCTTCGCGCTGAACATCGCCGAGTACGCGGCGATCAAGTCCAAGAAGGGCGTGGCGGTGTTCTCGATGGAAATGTCCGCCTCGCAGCTGGCCATGCGCCTGATCTCCTCCAACGGGCGCATCAACGCCCAGCGCCTGCGCACCGGCCAGCTGGAGGACGAGGACTGGGCGCGCGTGACCGGCGCGATCAAGATGCTCAAGGAAACCAAGATCTTCATCGACGACACCCCCGGCCTGTCGCCGGAAGTGCTGCGCTCCAAGTGCCGCCGCCTCAAGCGCGAACACGACCTGGGCCTGGTGGTGATCGACTACCTGCAGCTGATGTCCGTGCCAGGCAACAGCGAGAACCGCGCCACCGAGATCTCGGAGATCTCGCGTTCGCTCAAGGGCCTGGCCAAGGAGCTCAACGTGCCGGTGATCGCGCTGTCCCAGCTCAACCGCTCGCTGGAAACGCGTACCGACAAGCGCCCGGTGATGGCCGACCTGCGCGAGTCGGGCGCCATCGAGCAGGACGCGGACATGATCGTCTTCATCTACCGCGACGATTACTACA
>Ga0310344_10001568_pt1 | contig 17471 bp, 14 predicted proteins | sample HC15DNA20200_MG_FD_203801 | JGI IMG/M metagenome (GOLD analysis project Ga0310344, IMG submission 203801) | Marine microbial communities from station ALOHA, North Pacific Subtropical Gyre - HC15-DNA-20-200_MG | ecosystem: Environmental > Aquatic > Marine > Oceanic | place: Pacific Ocean: North... | reverse complement strand
GCATGATATGCTCATACTCCTGTGACCTCTATCGGCAACGTACGCAGGGGAGATTTGGTGTCCCTTGCACTCTTAATATCAACGAAATCCGACTCAGATCGGACAAAGGCGGATACGTGACAAAACGGATTCTCATCGGACTGACTGGCGCCGCGGGCTCGATCTACGGTGTCCGTATTCTGCAGGAGCTGCAAAAGGTTGACGATATCGAGTCGCATTTGATTGTGTCGCGCGCTGGGTTATTGAATGTCGCAACCGAACTCGATATGCGCCGCAGTGAACTAGAGGCTCTTGCAGATGTTGTTCATTCAGATCGTGATATTGGTGCCAATATTGCGAGTGGCTCCTTCCGGACGGATGGAATGATTGTCGCACCTTGCTCGATGAAGACACTCGCCGCAGCTGCGACAGGGCTAACGGATAATCTGATATCTCGTGCTGTGGATGTTGTGATAAAGGAACGACGGCGGTTAGTGCTCATGGTCAGAGAGACGCCACTGAATCTCGTGCACCTCCGCAATATGACGACTGTGACCGAGATGGGGGGTATTATTTTTCCTCCGATGCCGTCGTTCTACGCGAAACTCGAAAGCTTGGATGCGATGGTCGACCAGAGTATCGGCCGGGTTCTAGATCTCTTTGATGTGGATTCCGGTCTGGTGAGGCGTTGGCAGGGCGTGAAGGGATCTGATGCTGAGGCCTGATCTTTGGGTGGAGACTGTGTTTTAGACAGCGCCTAATTAGTTACTAGAGAAGACTGGCAGGAGTGAGAAGCGCCAAATGCGCGGCCTGAGGATAGCTGACCTCAGCTTGACAAATCCGAGCGACCGGTAATGTTCAAAAACTCGGATCGGGTTCTGGGGTCGGATCGGAACTGCCCGAGTAACTGACTTGTGATCATTGCAACGCCGGGTTTGTGGATACCGCGAGTCGTCATACATTGGTGGACACCTTCCACTATTACTCCGACGCCTTTGGGCTTAAGTACACTTTGAATGCAGTGGGCGATCTGCGATGTCATCGTTTCCTGGACCTGTAGCCGCCGCGAATAGGTTTCGACGACCCGCGCAAGCTTGCTAATGCCAACGACTTTCTTGTCTGGTAGATAGCCGACATGAACCTTTCCAATAATCGGAGCCATGTGGTGCTCACAGTGGGATTCGAAGCTAATATCGCGTAGGACAACCATTTCGTCGTAACCATCTACCTCGCTGAAGGTGCGCCGTAGATACTCGACAGGATCGTCATTGTAGCCGCTGCACCAATCCTCATATGCGCGGACAACCCGCCCGGGCGTGGCTTTTAGTCCCTCACGGTCAGGGTCGTCACCAACCCAGCTCAATAGAACTCGAATTGCCTGTTCCGCTTCCTTTCTATTTGGCCGGCTCAAGTCGTTTCCTTCTTCAATGTGTCGCTATATTGCCCCGCTGAATCGAAAGGGCGGGCTAGTCTAAGTCGGAGAATTAGCAGGTGCAACCGCAGAAGGGCTAGAATTAGCGAAAATGCTAGTATGCTCCATAGCTATCATGAGCATAAACCGGATAATTAAAACTTTTCACGACTGGCAACACACCGGCGAACCGATCGTACTTGCTACCGTCTATGACACGGCCGGGTCGACGTATTCCAAACCGGGGCAACGCATCCTTATACGTGGTAACGCTGATTATCAGGGGCTTGTCAGCGGCGGTTGTTTGGAAGGTGATCTCGCCGAACGTGCGAAGTCAGTGCTCATTGACGGTAGTCCTGCAGTTATCACCTACGATATGCGAGATGAAGCCGACGATATATTCGGCCTTGGCGTCGGTTGTAATGGCATGATTAGAGTCTTTTTACAGGTGCTTCAAAAGGAAGATCGGTACGAGCCGTTCGCGACAATCGCTGGGCGCTTTTTGGCTGATCAGCCGAGTAGTACTGCGACCGTTGTCGTGTCCGAGAACGTTGAACTACCGGCAGGCTCGACCTTAATTTGGCCTCAAAGCTTTGCGGCTTCCGATGATTTAATCTTTACCGCGTTTAAAAAACTCATCGGTGGTTGCAAAGATGTGCTTGCTTCCGGTAGTTCGTACTTCGACGAAAGCGATGGTATGGCCGTTATTTATTCACCCTTAAAGCCTGTTTCGAGATTGCTAGTGCTTGGCGCGGGAATTGATGCTGTACCTGTTGTCGGTATTGCTTCGGAATTAGGCTGGCGCGTCAGCGTTGCAGACCATCGTCCAGCCTATCTAGATAACAAGGAATTCGCTGGCGCGGAATCTACTGTCCTCGTTGTACCATCGGAACTCGCTCGGGATTTTAAGCTTGAGAATTTCGACGCTGTGATCGTCATGAGCCACCATTTTCGAACAGACCAGGTTTACCTTGCGCAGCTTGCGGAGTCGGCTATTCCGTATATTGGTGTACTCGGCCCACCTGCTCGCAAGGAACGTCTACTCGAGGCTCTGGGGGAGAGCGGAAATAGGTTGGCAAAGCACCTGAAAGGACCCGTAGGACTCGATATAGGTGCGGATTCACCTGAGTCGATCGCTTTGTCGTTGATTGCAGAAATCCATGCCGTATTAAAAGGGGCTGATGGTTTAGCGCTTACCAGAGTTTGAATTTGAATGCCGCATCCAATTCAAATGCAATTAGGGTTAAAAGCGAGGAATTGTTCGACAGATCTGTGAGGTTTCAATTCTGGAGTTTCCTTGTTACTGGCTCAGCATCTCAGCTAGGGAAGGCCGCAGCAATAACTACCTGACATAAATCCTTCACCTCTTTATTAAACTTAATACCTCTATGATCTATATAGAGCTTCAAGTTGGTAATGGCGTCTCCGACTAGTTGGTCCTGTCGATGATCCGGTATTTTCTTAGATGTGACCATCGATTCCAGTACCCGCAGTTGTAGCTTCTCGGACTCGAGCTCAGCGGTCTTTATCGTGTGACGTACCCTTTTGCGGACCTCGGTTGGTATTGATTCCGTAGCGCAGTCAGGGTCTTTCATCCATGTGCGAACTGATCGCAAGGGGATAACAGCTTTACTAGTCCACTCAGAAGAGAACTCGGTAGCTTGTTCGAATAGCTTCGGTGGAAACGCGCCGAGACGACTGCTGATCCAGCAGCAATACAAAAGCATATTGATGTCGGCGCCATATAGATTCTGCAGAGTGAGACAAGCGGAAGAAGCGCCTGGCATACGATAGGTTCGCACGGCGAATTCCCAAAGGTTTTCAGGTGTTAGGATTACGGAAGCCATTCAAGTTGCATAGTCAGTTATTCAGCCCAGGCTTTAATGGCGTATAAGAACCATTCCATCGACCGTTTGAAGCTAACAGCTTACCGGTAGGTCGAGTATTGGCACAATAGTTTCTTGGCTTGACACCTGGACTATTTTGTAAGCATATAAGGGGCTAAATTTACCGGACTAATTCAATGGCAGAATCTACCAAATCTATGTTGAGTACTGATCTCGTTACTGATGTTATAGATAACGGACAGGTAAGCGGCCAGCAGTTTTTAGTTGTAGGGCTTTGCATGTTCCTAAATATGCTCGATGGTTTCGATATAACGGCAATGGCTATTGTCGCGGGAGCCGTGGCAAGTGAATTAGAGCTTACGCCGGATCTGTTAGGGATCATTTTTAGTTTTGCGCTAGCCGGAATGATGGCCGGGGCGATGTTGCTCGCTCCCTTATCGGACGTGATTGGCCGACGAAAAATTATTGTTCTAAGTGTGATTCTAGTCGGCGTTTCAATCCTGTTTACGGCTCGCGCTAACACATTTACTGAATTCATAGTGTTGCGCTTCATCAGCGGGCTCGGTGCCGGTGCAGTTATTGCTTCCCAGGCCGCACTTGCGGCCGAATACAGCCCTGAGAAATATCGATCACTATCTGTTGCTATAGCGACTGCTGGTTATCCATTCGGAGCAGTTATGACATCGGTAGTTGCCGGGTTCATCATGCCCGACTTTGGTTGGCGGGGAATGTTTTGGTTTGGTGGTGGAGTGACTCTTGTGATGGGCATAGTCGCCTGGAGGTTTATTCCGGAATCGCTCAAGTATCTTTTCGAAAACCGCCCTCAAAATGCATTACAGCAAGCAAACGCGATTCTTATAAAACTGAGTAAGCCGACGCTCTCCGAATTTCCTGACCTGAAGCAGGAAGAGCGTGGTGAGTCGCGTGGGGTTTTTACGAATATGACGAGTCTACTCGGGAAGGAACATCGTAAAGTAACTCTAATGCTATGGACGACGTTCTTTCTATGTTTTAGTACGCTTTATTTCCTAATGAGTTGGATCCCGAGGTTGATGGAGCAGTCAGGTTATTCGGTTGAGGTAGGTCGAATGGCGTTCTTCCTCTTTAATTTAGGCGGTGTCCTTGGGGTGTTTATACTAGGGATGCTGTCCACGCGTTGGAAGCTAACAAATCTTGTTTCCTTGTTCTTATTTACATCCGGGGTTTCCATGGTGTTGTTTGCGATATCACCAAACCAGCAGATGCTACTCATGGTCATTATTTTCTTTATGGGAATCCTGCAGCAGGGAGGGTTCACGGGGTTGTACGCTGTTGCGGCAAAGCTCTATCCGACGGAGATTCGTAGCACGGGTATCGGTTGGGCAGTCGGGCTTGGCAGATCGGGCGCAGTTGTCGGTCCAGCAGCGGCTGGTTTTCTGATTGCAGCTGGGCTCACGATGTCGGGAAACTATGTTGTTTTTGCTTTGCCTATGCTTGTCGGTGGCCTGTTAGCCTATCGACTTAAAGTGAACTGATGCTACTGTAGTTGTTAAATTGGACATCGTATTGCTATTGCTCGGTCTTACGAATTAATTTCATTAGACTGTCCAGGTATCTGTGTTATGCAGCGCTTCAGCGACACTGCTAGTACGCTCCAAACCTTGAGCTCTAGCGGCATACCAGGAGTGCTCGAAGCTGTCGGCCGGGTTTTTGTAAATTACACCGAGCGCCATCGGAGCGCTGAGGTCTAGTAATAACTGCGCGATAATCTTGTTCTTTTCGTCGTGAAGCAGTACCTGATCCGGATTTTCTGTTGCTTTCACTACCTCTAGTTCGAACGTCTCGGAATTAAATCGAAGGCCTTTGCGCTTTTCTTTGCCGAATAGCATCGGCTCGCCATGCTGCAGTCGCAGTTGCCGATCCTCTGCGGTCTTGCGGTCTGTAAAATCTGCAAAGACGTCCTGGTTGTAGACGATACAGTTCTGGAAAATTTCGGTGAAGGCAGCGCCGTTGAACGCTTGGGCCTGCTGTAGTACCTCACCTAGACCGATCTTGTCGGTGTCGATACTACGCGCGAAGAATCGTGCGCCGGCGCCGAGTGCAAACTGCCCCGGTGAGATTGGGGCGTCGATTGAACCGTCTGGACTCGATGGAGACCGGGTTCCGGATCTTGACGTTGGCGAGTATTGTCCTTTCGTCAAGCCGTAGATCTCGTTGTTGAACAAAAGAATATTCAGGCCGATGTTGCGCCGAAGGGCATGCAGTAGATGATTTCCGCCAATGGACAAGCCGTCGCCGTCTCCGGTCACAACCCAAACATCGAGCTCCGGTCGCGCTAGTTTCAAGCCTGTGGCAATCGCCGGTGCGCGCCCATGAATAGTATGAAACCCGTAAGTCTCCATGTAGTAAGGGAAGCGAGACGCGCACCCGATGCCGGACACGAAGACGGTTTCTTCTGGTTTTGCACCAACTTTTGCAAGCGTTTGCGTCATGGTTTTAAGGATTGCGTAGTCACCACAGCCAGGGCACCAGCGGATTTCCTCAGGCGAAGAAAAATCTTTCGCCATGAGCTCCGGTTTGGGATTCATATATGTTCTCCTTGTATCACTGACAGCTCTTCCCCGGAGTCAGTCCCGGGCAGTTCCGCGCGGATCGCATTTATTAGCTCTGTGACCAAAAACGGTTGCCCAGTAACTTTTGGCAGCGGGATCGGGTCGATTCCGAGCTTGTCTCTAAGCAGAGTCGATAGCTGCCCCATGTTCATTTCGGGAACGAGTATCTGCTCGAATCCGCTGAGCAGTTTACCGAGGTTTTTCGGCAGGGGACTCAGATAGCGGAGATGGATATGGCTCACACGTGTGTCGCCTAGTTTGCGAACAGCTTGGTGAATCGCACCATGGGTTGATCCCCAACCAACGACTGCAATGGCGCCTTTCGTTGTACCAATCTCGATTTCCTGGTTGGGAATAAAATTCGCAATGCAAGCGACCTTGTCGGCGCGGAGCCGAGTCATCAATTGATGATTTTCGGCTTCGTAGGAAATGTTGCCGGTACGGATATCCTTTTCTAGGCCGCCGACACGATACATAAGTTTTGGTTCACCCGGTGAGATCCACGGTCTACCGAGTGTCACTGGATTGCGCTGAAATGCAACGTTTTCGCTACCTGTATTAGCATCCAACTGGTTCGCTTCGATTGCTGCATAGTTGGTCATATCTGGTATGCGCCATGGTTCGGCAGCATTTGCCAGGTATCCGTCCGTAAGTAGGATCACAGGAGTCATGTGCCTTACTGCGATCCGTACCGCTTCGATTGCTGTATCGAAGCAGTTGCTGGGTGAATTCGCGGCAATCACGGGAATCGGCGCGTCGGCATTGCGTCCATAGATAGCCTGATATAGGTCGGATTGCTCAGTCTTGGTCGGCAATCCGGTTGAGGGTCCGCCGCGTTGTGAGTTGACGATGATTAGCGGCAACTCAGCGCTAATCGCGAGACCAATGGCTTCAGTCTTAAGGGCAATTCCGGGCCCAGAACTAGAGGTGACACCGATTGCGCCACCGTAGGAAGCGCCTATTGCAGCACACACGGCAGCGATTTCATCCTCCGCTTGCATGATGCCGACACCCAGATTTTCGAGCCGAGCGAGCCTGTGCAACAACGGTGAAGCTGGTGTTATCGGATAGGAGTAAAACATGAGCGGGCGGTCGGCGAGTTCGCCAGCTGCCGCAAGGCCTAGAGCGAGTGCCTCACTACCGTTTATACCACGGTACTCACCAGGTAAAAGTTTTGCCTTACTAACGTTGAAGCGCGGTATTGCTTCGGATAGCTCGGTGGTCTCTGCATAAGAGTGTCCCGAATGGAGCGCCGCGAGGTTAGCGTCCCGGACCACCTCCAGCTTCGCGAACTTCTTTTGGATCCAGTGTTCGATTGGCCCTAGATCGCGGTCGAACATCCACATAAGCATTCCGAGCGCCCAGAAATTCTTGCATCGGCCTCCATTGCTTTTGCTGAGTTCGAATGGTTTGACCGCTTCGAGATTGAGACGGCTAATATCCGCCGAGACAACCTGATAGCCGTCGAGCTCTCCATTTTCCCGAGGGTCTTTGTCGTAACCCGCTTTAGCAAGATTACGAGAGACGAAGGCGTCGCTGTTAATAATAAGAAGGGCGCCTTTTTGCAGCATCGGTAGGCTAACCTTGAGCGCTGCAGGGTTAAAAGCAACCAGTACATCTGGCGCGTCACCGGCCGTCGTGATCGGGTTTGCGCCGATGTTCATCTGGTACGCGGATACGCCGAACGTTGTTCCCGCCGGTGCACGGATCTCGGCTGGGTAGTCTGGGAATGTAGCGAAGTCCTTACCGGTTAACGCAGTGGAGGCGATGAACTGGGATCCCATCAATTGTACGCCGTCGCCAGAATCGCCGGCAAGACGAACAACGATAGATTTCAATGTTTCTTGGTTTGACATGAGGGTGGTTTCTTCAGAGTGCCTTGGTCGTCAAGCCGATCTCTCAATCTTGAAGTAGGGATGGCAAGATCGCTTTACCACTAAGTAAGGTTAGGTGATGTGATATTCAGAACCGCGATCGTAAACTATCTGCACTTGTTCTTTACCATCAGTTTAGGCATTAGGAGATTCCAGAATGATCATAACGAATATTATGTTGACTACACTCTAGTTAGTCTGGTTCTATGCCCGTCCGGAAGAACGTATGCGCCAACTAGTTGCGCCATGTTATGCGCGCGCGATGGGGAATATTATGAGCGAAGCGAGGAAAATCTAAGGAATGGCGAAAATTACCTATATTGAGTATGACGGTACGCTACACGAGATTGATGTGCCGTCAGGCTGGACCATCATGGAAGGCGCAATCAACAACAATGTTCCAGGAATCGAAGCGGAGTGCGGTGGTGCGTGTAGTTGCGCGACCTGTCATGTCTATGTAGATCCCGGTTGGGTTGATATAACCGGTACGGCTGAAGATATAGAAAAAGGCATGCTCGAATGCGCGCTCGATCTCGGAGAGACTAGTCGTTTAAGTTGTCAGATTGAGGTCAACGATACGTTCGATGGGCTCGTCGTGCGCATGCCTAAACTACAAGCCTAGGAGCACCCTAAGACTGATTTTTAGAGATTACCCTCTAGTCCTAACCGCTCTTTAAGCAAAGTCTTGGTTTAATTCAGTCGGGCTTGATATGCATTTTTATATGGAATAGCTTTGCTAACATATTCGATAGTGAGAGTTTAAACGTTGACGTTTGTTGTTACAGAGAGCTGCATCAAGTGCAAATTGACCGATTGTGTTGAAGTTTGTCCCGTCGACTGCTTCCACGAAGGCCCAAATATGCTTGTCATTGATCCTGATGAGTGCATCGATTGCACGCTTTGTGAGCCTGAGTGCCCCGTAGAGGCAATCTGTTCGGACGATGATCTGCCTGAGCAGCAGCAGCAGTTTCTGGCTTTAAACGAGGAGCTGTCGAAACAATGGCCCGTACTTACTGAAATGAAAGATCCTCCGCCTGATGCGGACGATTGGCGTGAAATCAGAGATAAGGCAAAGTATTTGGAACGATAAAGGCGCTGATCGACGGTTACTTTCAGGTACGTCAATACGGTAATAAGTAAAGTACGATGGCTAGAAAGGGTATGAGTAGGAGCGCCATCGTTATCGCGTAACCGAACATGTCGCGCGCGCGTATTCCCGTGATCGCGAGTAACGGGATTGCCCAGAATGGGTTCAGGAGATTGGTATGGGCGTCACCCACCGCGTATGACGCGATAATTTGGCCATATGGAATGCCCATCTCGGCTCCCGCGACCATCATCGGTCCACCAACGATCACCCACTCGCCTCCCCCTGATGGAACGAAGATGTTAAGAACTCCCGCAGTCATCCAGGCGATGATCGGGAAAGTTTCAGGTGTCGCGATTGAAAGAAGCGACTCAGTCATTGTGTTGACGAGTCCTGTACCCGTCATGATGCCGATGATACCTGCATAGAAGGGAAACAGGAGAATAACGCCGGAGCTTCCGTGAACCGCATCATGAAACTCACCGAGATATTTTACCGGGCTCGAGTAAAGAAATAGCCCCACCATCAGAAAGCCGAAGTTAAGGACGTTGATATTGAGGGCACCGAGTCCTTGGGTTAGAAAAACGCTCGCTAAGAGAATTATTCCCGTAAAAGAAAGAATCCCGCCGAGGATTGTGCTGTTATCGATCTGGTCCGCGAGAGCTGGCTTTTTTGCAACTACCTCCTGTTCGCTAATGCTGTTTGTGGCAGTTTCGGGTTCGTGCTCAATGTAGCGATCGATGCCTTTGCAATTCGCGTCCGGCGGGCAGAGCAGATATAGCATGAGCGATCCGTATGCGAGGCCCAGAATTGTGAGGATTAGTGGATACGGATGAAAGACCCATTCTGTCGCCGGAATCAACCGATCGACGAAGCCAAGTTCGAGCAATGTGTTACCTTCGGTAGCTTGCAGGAGGCCCGCGGAGCTGGACAGGCCCCATCCCCAGGTCAGGCTGATGCCCATATATCCGGCTACGGCTAGCAGCGGATAATGAATTGCCATACCACTTTTCCCAGCTTGCCTACCCATCTCTCGCACGAGGACTGCGCCAAAGATCAGACCAAGACCCCACGATATCCAACCCGTCAGCATGGCAGCTAATCCGACGAGGACGACCGCCTGCCGCCCGTTTCTCGGTATGCGGACGAGTCTAAGGATTCCTTTTTTTACGCGGGGGTGATAGGCGACAACGTTCGCGGTTACCAGTATTAGTACCATTTGCATCGCGAACTCAAGAAGAGTCCAGAAACCGCTGTACCATGACTGAGCGATCTGGATAATCCCCGAGCCTTCGGAGAGGAAGGCGGTAAAGGCAGCAATATAGGTCAGAATGATCGCGAATAGGAATGGGCTTGGCATCCACCGTTCTACCCGGTCGGCGAGCGTTTCACCTAGTTTTTGTACTGGAGTAAGGGTTGGTTCTATTTCCTGTTTGCCCGTCGTCATATCTGTTATCTCGGTCCTTTGGAGATGCCGGTTTCATTTTTCCATCTGGAACTATCGGTAACAGATAGAACTTTATCGCAAACTACAGACAGTGTAGTACTCAAGATATAGCAGGCGCTATACCATTTGATTCACCTTTCACATTTCGTCACCGTTAGAGGCGTAAAGGGCACGAAACCGTTTATCGTGCGCTTTCAAGTGCAGCAGTAGCCGCTGGTAAAATAAAATTCGACGCGGCTAGGGGGACGGCGCTCAGTTGTGGTTCTAACGAGTTTCTCAGCTACCAGCGAAATAGCCTCACGACCATACCTTTTGGGTAGAGATCCTGGCCACGCGGAAGTTCGACGAAGCCATCCGTGCCGGCTAGGCCCACCAAGTCGCCAGAGGTGTTAGTCGGCTGCGGTTTCGCGATCCCAGTGCCTTCATCGTTATAGCCCACAACGATGGGTAAGAAGTAGGTTAAGTCCGCTGGGAATGGGACGTCGCTGGCCAGTATTAGACGTTCTACGATCGCCGGCTGCATTCCGAGCGCCTGTTGTAATGCAGGCAATACATACCGGTAAAGGCAAACGGTGGTGGAGACGGGATTACCCGGTAGTGCAAACACGGGCTTACTATCCTGGCTGATGCCAAACCACATGGGCCTGCCCGGTCGCTGGTCGATACGATGGAACATGACTTGAATCTCGAGTTCCTCGAGCACGCTCGGTACGAAGTCGAAGCGCCCCATAGAAACACCGCCACTCAGAATCAGAAGGTCGTTTTGATTATGAAGCTCTCTGACCGCTTTCAGCATAGTTTCGCGATTGTCTTTGAGCCTCGACCGCGCGACTTTGGCAAGGCGGTGCTGGTTTAGTGCTGCCTCGATGGCACGATCGTTGCTAGATCGAATCTGATAGTCTGCTAGCGGCTCACCAGTTTCGACGAGTTCATCGCCGGTTGAAATAACCGCGACCCGCGGGAGTCTGGCGACCCGAATTTCCATGCGTCCAGCGCTTGCAGCAACCGCGATCTCCGGAGCACCAAGTCGAATACCCGGCCGTAACAGTTGGTTACCGGCCTTTCTATCCGAACCACGTAAATGCACGAACTGCCCGGGCGAGAATTCGATGGAATTCTGGACAACCACCTCATCACTCGTTCGCTTGAAGCATTCGACAGGGATAACACTGTCCGCGTTCGTGGGTAGTACCGCGCCGGTCATTATTTCTACGCATTGTCCAGGCTCTTCGAGAGTCAATGCTCCGACACCCGCGCCCTGTGTTCCTATGACCTGAAACGATCGCATTCCTTGTTGCCAATCTCCAGATGCTATCGCAATGCCGTCCATCGTGACGCGATCGAACGGTGGTTGGTCTCTTTCCGCATTTATGGGTTCCTGCAGGATTGCGCCAACTGCATCCGAAAGTGGTATCGACGTTGTGCCGGACGGACGTATACATTCCGCTATCAATCGTTCTGCATCAGAGACTTCGGTCATTTTTTCTCCACTGTCCCGAGGCTGGACGTCCGGGGCATGGTGCCATAGCCTAACTCATTGTTTCTAGGCGCGAGTTTTACAGCCACCGTGGAATCCCAATCAGATCACTGGTGCTATACTGATCAGCTAGGAGGACATTATGGGCCATAAACTCTTGGTCGGGTTCGCGTGCTGTTTTGTGGCGAGTACCGTATGGTCTCAAGCTATGGATAACCGTACCATAATCGGCGCCGGTAACGAGTTCCTATCTGCTGCTTCTTTCGCGATTCGCATGGGCCAGTACGATGAAGGCATTCGTCTAACGCATCTAGGTCTGAACCGCTATCAACCCAGCGATCGTGATCGGGCAGCTGCGTTATCTAATTTATGTGGGGCTCATGCGGCGAAAGGCGAGCCTGATATTGCTATACCTTACTGCGATGAATCTATAGAGATGAACGATAAAGATTGGCGAGCTTTCAGTAACCGAAGTTACTCTTATTTTTTAAAGGGCATGTTGAAAGAGGCGGAAGAGAATCTGGCTATTGCCGTCGACATTGATCCATCTGCGAAACAGGTACTGCAGATACGCGGCATGATTAACGAGCTAGGCCTCCGGCCGCGAGTGATTATGGAGGATCATCAATAGCCGGTCGCTCAAGTCGCTGGACGAAAGTGCTAGGGGCTGTGTTACTGATATCGTTCACGGCGGTCAGTTTTGCTCAGGATGATCGCTGGTCGCAGGATCCAGGTCTTTTAGATCCGCGAGGGACTTGGACGTGTGTGTTTTTTGGCAATCCAGCTATCGGCGATGAACGCGTACTCCTTAGTTTCGCGCCGGATCAGTCTACGCTCATGGCGATGCCCGAAGAGGACTCCTTGCGCCCTTGGTTGCCGCTATCCCGATGGCAGCTTGAGGATGAGACGCTCACTTTTTCCGATTCGCGTAATGGACGCGTCTTCGAGGCCAACCTGCGACGCACGACGCTCGGGGGCGACTGGAGAGCCACCAATCTTCGCGGTGGCTGGTGGTGTACGGCCACGGGTGACGGTATCGAGCTCGGAATTTCTGCGGATCCTAATGACAGGACCAGAGAAACACTGGTTCCTCTGATTCCGATGGTTATGGCTAGGCCCGCGTTTCCGAGACAGGCTATTCGAGGCGGAATAGAGGGACGCGTCGTAATCTGCTTCGTTGTCGATCCAACCGGTAACGTTCGAGATCCAGAGTTTGTTGAGCTCACGGAAGAAATCTTTCGTGCTACCAGTTTAGATGCCCTTATGAGCTCTTCCTACCGGCCTTGGTTAGAGCGCGGGAACGAGAAACCGCGGCCGGCATGTCGCAGCTTTCTTTACCTTCTAGATAAAACTTTTTAGTCCGTTGCGCGAGCATGGACTCTAACGTGGTTAGTAGCTAGACGGTTCTTTTTTTATGATTGCTCAGACTATCGTCCCGCGCTTGACGACTGGATCGGTTGGCGGTCATCTGCGAGAGCTTGCCTTGCCGATGGCTCTAAGTTTTGTTGCGTTAAATTCCTATAGCATCACCGACACTTTTTTCGTCGGTCAACTAGGTACATTGCCGCTCGCAGCAATGGGTTTTACATTTCCTGTCTCCTTTGCGATGGTTGCGGTCGGCCTCGGCATAGGTATCGCGACCTCGAGTGTTCTGGCCCGTCTCCTAGGCACCGGGAATCGTGGTGCCGTTCAAAGAATAACGACGCACGCTTTATTGCTCGGCGGGTTGCTAGGCTTGCTGTTGTTAGTGGTCGGCCTTGCTACTATTGAGCCGGTGTTCAGCGCGCTCGGCGCCGACGAAAGAACGTTGCCCCTCATTAGAAGTTATATGGGGCCGGTTTATTTTGGTGGAGTGTTTTTTATCCTGACTATAGTGGGTAATCACGCGCTCCGTGCGACAGGCGATTCTAAGGTACCGGCGATCATTCTGACTTTCTCAGCCGTTCTGAACATCGTACTTGATCCGCTTTTGATCTTCGGACTGTTCGGTTTCCCACGACTGGAATTACAGGGTGCTGCTATTGCGACTGTGATTGCAAACGCTGTAACGGTTGTTGCATCACTGACGATCTTGTACCGGCGCGAGAGATTAATTGCTTTCCGTTACCTGAATATCGATCATCTACGAGATTCATGGCAGCAGCTGCTATATATAGGTATTCCTACCACCGCAACGAATCTATTGCTTCCGGTAACTTTTGCGATAATCACGGCGATGGTCGCTGCATATGGACCAGGAGCTGTAGCAGGTTTCGCCGTGGCTTCACGGCTAGAGTCAATAGTGCTCATTATGGTTTTCGCATTGCAGTCTTCTGTAGGCCCGGTTGTTGGACAGAATTTCGGTGCCGGGAATTTAGGTCGAGTGGGGCAAGCTATTTATGTAGCCAATAGATTTCTATTGGCCTACTGTTTTTTCTTCGGCTGTTTGCTGTTTATTATTGCGCGCCCGCTGGCAAGTATATTCGACGATGATCCCCTTGTTATAGCGACAGCTGTAAGCTATCTGAGAATCGTTCCGATAACGCTCGGAGCGTTCGGTGTGATGTTAGTTGCTGTCAGTAGCTTGAATGCGTTAGGGCGCCCGATGCCTGCGGCCGTTTTGACGTTCATAAAACTATTCGCCGTATACCTACCATTAGCCTGGCTATTGTCGCGATTGATAGGGATCAGCGGAATCTTTGCGGCGAACGCCGCGTCGCACCTTCTGATCGGAGTCACATCATTTGTCTGGTTAAGAAAGATTCTGGAGAGCATCTCTGCTGAAGATCAGTCAGTTCAAGGACCATCTTCTGAAATAGTGAGGCCATCCGACTCTGGCTAGTAGCAGCTTACCCGTTTTTCCTCACCTATCGAGAGTGGCGTATTTCCGCGCTCGGCCGATGAAGCGAATATCTCTACAGCTGCTGAAACAGGGCTGTTTTCAGTGAGTAGAGATTGCCTAAGTTCTTTTAAAATCATCTAAATGTAGCGATCATACGCTATGATCGTTAAATGACATGTTTTAGTTTGTAGGAGCGTTACCGAGCGCCGAGATTTCGAGCCAGGGGCCGATCTCGTTGCGAAAACGCTGGTAGGATTCGTAGATTCGGGAAATTATGGGGTCTTGTGCTACGAGTTCCTCCAAGACCTCGATACTTAGAGCTTCTAGTGCTTCCAATACGTCGTCAGGGAAACGGCGTAACTCGACGCCATGTTCTTCGACCAAAGTCTTCAGCGCTTCGTGATTACGCGTATTGAACTCCGCGAGAAGGTAGCTGTTTTCGGCGTAACAGGCCGTTCGCACAACGTGTTGTAGTTCAGGCGATAACGATTCGTACGCCTCTCTTGCCACCAGAAGCTCCAATGCACCTGATGGTTCCTGCCAGCCTGGGTAGTAATAATACTGCGCAGCCTGGTGAAATCCCGATGCCAGGTCGTTGTATGGGCCAACCCATTCCGTCGCATCAATTGCCCCCGTTTGTAAGGCGGTGAAAATTTCGGCGACCGGCATCACCACGGGAAGTACGCCCGCCCGTTGAATCACTTCGCCACCGAGCCCTGGAATGCGCATTTTCAGTCCGACGAGATCTTCTATCGAGTTGATCTCGCGATTGAACCAGCCGCCCATCTGAGGGCCAGTGTTACCCGCTACGAAAGGGACGATATCTAGCGGCGCATAAGCTTCCTGCCATAGATTGTGTCCGCCGCCATGAAAGAGCCACGCGTTGAAGACGTCGGGAGACATACCAAACGGTACACTACCGAACAGTTGAGCAGCGGGTATCTGGCCGCGCCAGTAGATCGGGGCGCTGTGGCCGAGCTGAATCGCTCCTCTCGACACAGCATCGAGGACTTCGAGTGCGGGTACAAGTTCTTCTGCTGCGAATACCTCGACCGAAATGCGGCCGCCGGAAACCTCCTCGAGCCGTTTTGCGAGTCGAGTGGCGGAGACGCCGTGGCCTGGAAAGTTCGGTGGCCATGATGTCACCATGCGCCATTCGTGTCGCTCGTCGGAGGCGATAACATTGTCCGCGCTCTCAGGTTGTGTGCAGCCGGCCAGAGTTCCAAGGCCGCCGTAGAGGAATGAGCGTCTTCGCATCCATCCATTTTGCCTTGGGTTGCTTGCTTCTGCCAGGGTTTGATGATGCAGTTGAATTGTGCCCGACGGTGCTCATGAACGACAATTACGCTCTATGGAAAAAAATTCACCTCGGGGCCCCGATTTTGTTCGCCAAATTGTGGCTGCCGATATCGAAAAGGGAAAACATGGTGGTCGTGTACAAACGCGTTTTCCGCCAGAGCCCAACGGCTATCTGCATATAGGGCATGCGAAGGCGATCTGTCTTTCCTTTAACATCGCGGCCGAGTTCAGTGGCCAGTGTTTTCTACGTTTAGATGATACAAATCCGGAGACGGAAAACTCAGAATTTGTATCGGCTATCCAACGGGATGTGCGCTGGCTTGGCTTCGAATGGCCCAAGTTGACGCATGCATCTGACTATTTTCCGCAGTTGTACCAACTAGCTATCGAACTGGTAAAAGCTGACAAGGCCTATGTCGACAGTCTCAGCGCGGCCGAGATTCGTGACTATCGTGGCACGCTTACCGACTCCGGCCGACCCAGTCCGCACCGCGATCGCAATGTTGATGAAAATCTCGAGCTATTTGAGGGAATGCGCCGTGGCGATTTCGAGGAAGGTGAACATGTTCTACGAGCTAAGATTGATATGGCTTCGCCCAACATGAATCTTCGCGATCCGACTTTGTACCGGATCCGCAAGTTACCGCATCAACGAACCGGAGATTCTTGGTGCATTTACCCGATGTACGATTTTGCGCATACGCTCTCGGATGCGTTGGAAGGGACGACACATTCATTGTGTAGTCTAGAATTTGAGGATCATCGGCCGCTCTACAATTGGTTGATCGAACAACTTCCGGTCCCACATATCCCGCAGCAGATCGAGTTTTCGCGCTTAAATCTCATGTACACGGTAATGAGTAAGCGTAAACTCAAGCAGCTTGTTGACGAAGGTCATGTTGATGGTTGGGACGATCCACGGATGCCAACATTGTCAGGGATGCGGCGGCGTGGATACCGGCCTACAGCGATCCGCGATTTCATTGGACGTATCGGAATAACTAAAAAAGACCACTTGATTGAACTAGGTTCGCTAGAGAGTGCTGTTAGAGACGACCTGAATGAGCATGCGCCGCGCCGCTTTGCTATCCTGCGGCCTCTCAAGGTCGTTATCGAAAACTATCCTGATTATGAGGAGTGGCTTGAGGCTGCGAACCATCCGAATCGGCCTGATCTCGGCTCCCGCGAGGTGCCGTTCTCCCGTGAAATTTACATCGAGCGCGATGATTTTATGGAAGAGCCGCCGGGAAAATTCCGCCGCTTGGCGCCGGGGCGTGAGGTTAGACTCCGTTACGCCTACATTATTAAGTGTGAGGATGTGATTAAAAACGCTGCGGGTGAAATTATCGAGCTGCGATGCAGTTACGATCCCGAGACACGCAGTGGTTCCGCGCAGAGCCAGAGAAAAGTGAAAGGAACGATTCACTGGGTATCCGCTCGTCATGCGGTACGCGCGGAAGTTCGACTTTATGACCGCCTGTTTAGGGTCCCAACGCCAGACCGAGGGGAGAGGAATTTCTTGGAAAAACTTAACCCCGACTCTCTCGAGAGGCTTTCTGATGCTGCACTTGAGCCTACCTTAGCGCAGGCGCTTCCGGGTGAGTTTTTTCAGTTTGAACGCCAGGGCTATTTTGTCGT
>Ga0310344_10001567_pt1 | contig 17499 bp, 17 predicted proteins | sample HC15DNA20200_MG_FD_203801 | JGI IMG/M metagenome (GOLD analysis project Ga0310344, IMG submission 203801) | Marine microbial communities from station ALOHA, North Pacific Subtropical Gyre - HC15-DNA-20-200_MG | ecosystem: Environmental > Aquatic > Marine > Oceanic | place: Pacific Ocean: North... | reverse complement strand
TGACCCGGATCATCATCGGTCTGTAGTCACCTATATAGGTGACCCTGCCTCGGTGATATCTGCTTCTGTGGCGGCAGCTGAATTTGCGATCCAGGAATTTGATATTCGACTTCATAAAGGATTGCACCCTCGTGTTGGAGCACTGGATGTGCTCCCGTTTGTGCCTCTGCATGGACTGCGTATGCACGATGCAATTGCTGCTGCCCATAAGGCGGGTGAGGCCATCGCATCATTAGGTATACCGGTATTTTTCTATGGTGAGGCATCAGATCCTCCAGGTCGTGGCCTTGCTGAGCTGAGACAAGGTGGCATTGAGGCATTAAGGACAGGTTTCCATGGAACTCGTCAGCCTGATTTGCCAGTATCCCAGGTGTCACCACATTCGACTGCAGGTGTAACCTGTATTGGCGCGCGGGGTGTACTATTAGCATGGAACGTTTTTATAGCTGGAATCAGTGAAAAACAGGCAAAGGAAATTGCATCCAAGATTCGTGAACGTGACGGTGGTTTTCCGAGTGTTCGTGCTCTCGGGCTTTATCTCAGTAAACGAAACCAGGTCCAAATTTCAATGAACATAGAAGACCCAATTAAGACAGCACCTGTTACAGTATATGGAGAAATTGCTCAAGCAGTGTCCAGGATGGGCGGAGAACTACTTGAAGTGGAGGTGATAGGTATGGTTCCTGATGCCCTTGTGCTTCAGGGCCGGGAGGGCACATTACATCCGCTCAAGCTTGATCCTAGACGGGTCCTTTCTGTTTGCGTCAATGAGTATGTAAGGGAGCAGGAGCGAAGTGAGGGTGCGACCGGTGATCAATCTGGGTAGCGCATGATAGTGCCGCCTCAGTGAGCATCAGGAGGGTGGAAGGACATTTCGAATCTTTCTAATAGGGGTTTAAGGGGGTATAACTGTAATGGCTCCTTCTACTGCTGCAGCCTTGAATGCCATTTTTCATGGGTAACGGTGTGAGTCAACTCATAAAGCCAAGTCCGCAGGGACTTTTTGCCGTTCAGGAGTTAGTTCAAGAAGATCTAGACCTTGTGGCGGCTGAGTTGAGCCGGATTATCGTCTCAGATTTTGAACTAATTGATCAGGTGAATGAGCATCTTTCCCTAACACGAGGAAAGCTATTTCGTCCTACTCTGCTGCTTCTATCCAGCCAGATCGAAGCTAATGCTTCTGATGAAGCGTTAACTTTGGCAGCTGTCGTAGAACTTGTCCATCTAGCCACACTGGTACATGACGATGCGGTAGACCATTCAGTTCTCCGACGAGGACTCCCGACTGTAAATGTCGCCTGGACTCATCAAGTAGCAATCATTATGGGTGATTACCTGTACTCTCGTGGAGTCACCGAGCTTGCTAAGCTAGGCAATCTACCGGCATTGGAAGTGCTCGCTCGCGCTGCGAATGAGATGGCTATTGGTGAGATGCGCCAACTTACATCTTATGATGCTCTTAGTTTTGGAGAGAGTGACTACTACAGATTGATAGGATCTAAGACGGCGTCTCTGATGTCAGCAGCTTGTGAAATGGGTGCTATCGCAGGAGCTCCTGACAATCAGACTCAATTAGCTGCTTATGGTACTCACCTTGGACTAGCATTCCAAATAGCTGATGACCTTCTTGACTATACTGCTTCCGAAACTACTACAGGGAAGCCACGTGGCCAGGATTTACGTGAGCATAAGGTGACTCTCCCATTAGTTGGGGCGCTCTCCAACGCTACTGAGAGTGAGTATCGTGAGATCAGAGCTTTTTTTGATAGTGCTAACCCCTCAGAGGAAGATATCAATAGGATCATTGGAATCGTAGAAGAAAGAGGGGGTCTGGAGTATTCTCGAGTACATGCAGACCGCTGTGCACAAATGGCTCACACGGCGCTCATAGGGCTTTCTGAAGGACCAGCTCTGAGGGCCTTGAGAGACGCTGTTAACTGGGTTGTAGAACGTCAACGATGAAGCCTTGTTATGCTGGTAGATACTAGATGGCGGAATGTAGTTAGGTTCACCTGGACATTGGTGTTAGGGTTATTTCTCGGTGGATTGTTCACGAAGTTGTCAGAGTTGTTCTTACCTAATAGTGCGGCTAGGGACTTCTTGACTACATCTGTCGAAGCTTCATTCGGTCCGTTATCAGTTGATTTAATAGCTATTGCATTCACACTAGGTCCAATCTCGATTACGGTGAATGTGTTAACCTTAGTAGGGATTTCGATTGTCGCGATGGTTGTGCGTTCCTTGATCTAACCGTTTAACTTGAAAAGTATGAAGAAGCCATTAGAAATTAGCGGAGCTAAGCTCCGACGGAGGTTCTGAGATATGGGTTTTGGTGGACTAGGAATGTGGGAAATAATTTTGATCTTTACGGTCGCATTGCTGATGTTCGGAGCAAAGCGACTTCCAGAGATAGGGTCTTCCCTTGGCAAAGGGATTCGCGAGTTCAAGAGTTCTGTTCGTGAGATTGAGACAGAACTTAAGACTCCTGATCGTCAGATTCATAACACTACGACCTATCCTCCTGGAGAGGCTCAAGAGGGGGAGGAGGAAGTCAACGAGGTTGAGACAACGGTATCAGAAGATGATGGTCCTAGGAGCCTTAGTGACGACTAAAGCTTACTGAATCATCTTTGATGCGCTGCAACTGCAACTTAGAGGTGTCAGATGCAGCAGTCTCTTTTGTTTTGACTCTAGCTGTGGTACTCGATCTTACTAGAAGACCATGGGCAGTTGAACGGCATTTTCATCAGCAGGGGCCAGTACTTCATCTCGGCGATCGATTATTCGGGCCGCTATCCGAAGTGCATCGATCCACTCTTGCAGTCGCTGTTGTTGCAGGATGAATACCTGAGTCTGTCGCTGTTCAATTCGTTGACTGATCCAAGCTGCGGAGTCGGCAGGGGTATAACCAACAAGATCTAAAATAAAGGCGTTCGTTGGCGTCGTTATAACTCCACTTACTTCACCAGACTGAAGTCCGAAGGCTGCCCCGACAGCACTATTTTGTCTACCTAATCCTGGGACGAAGTCATTCCGGGAAAACAACCCTGTATTACGTATTTCCATCCCCAGGTCAGCTGCTACATCCTCAAGCGTTTCTCCAGAGCGTATTCTGGCCACCGCTCTTTGGCCATCTTGTTGAGCTTGTGACATCTTACTCTCAAATAACAAGGTCGACTCGATGGCAGCTCTTGCTTGTTCCAGGGGTAAGATTCCCTCAGGATCAGAATTCACTAACTCCAGCATATAGAATGCCTGTGACGTTTCGAAAACAGGACTAATATCTCCGGTTGATGCTTCCTCGAAAATCCAGTCAGCTCCCTCCGAGATCTGGCCGGCTCCTACGAGGAATGGGAAGTTCTGCGATATGTCTACGGCTTGAACTTCAACGCCCGCAATGACACCTACTTCTTCCATCCCCATTGACTCTCCAAGATCCTCAATTGAGTCAGCTAGGGTCAGTAGGGAGATTTCACTATCGTCTGTGCGCTGTATTGGAACCAAGATGTGATTAGCCTGAGCGCTATCTTGTCCCCAACGCTCCTGAATCCTGATAATATGGAAGCCAAAGGCTGTTTTAACCGGTTCAGTAAGCTCACCCACTGAGGCTGAAAAAACTGCGCTGTCAAATGCTCCAGCCATTCTCCCTTTTGGGAATACACCGAGTGCTCCACCTAACTGAGCACTTCCCTGATCTGCGGATACCTGCTCAGCAATTTCTGCGAAGTCTGCTCCATCTAATAGCTGCTCCCGTAATTCTATGGCCCTATCATTTGAAGCAACTGTATCTGAGGTTAAGGGTGTCTTATCTAAGACGATAACGTTTACGCTTGCTCTCGCTGGAACCTCAAACTCTTCCTGCTTCTCTCGATAATATTCTTGAATATCAGACTCGGGAATGGAGAATTCCGCGTCTTGATAACGGTTAGCGGGATCGAAGGCTAGATACCGAACTTGAACCTGTTCATTCTGATCATTCCATAACTCCCAGAGTTCAGTATCCCCGAGATAGATCCCAGCTGATACCTGTCTTAGGAGTTTCCCTCTAGGTATCACATCCCGGTAGTACGCTTCAAGAAGCATGAGTTGTTCAGGAGGCAGGGTAGATAAGAATATTTGGTAACCGTTGAAGTCGAATTGTCCTGCCTCATCCGTAAATTGTGCGAGCAGCTCTCCAGGAGGACTGAGTTGTGCTGCCTGGCTAATTTCTTGGTCGCTTACTCCGATGCCACGCCTTCGGAGCTCCTGCCGAATTAAGAGTTGATTCACGACCTCGTCGAAGGCCGCATCCTCAATTTCTTTGTTCTGTTGAGAAGAAATAGGCTCTTCTTGTGATGCTTGGATTTGATCATAGAGGTTTCGGTAAGCTGCCATATATTCATCGTACATTACGGCATCAGAGTTAACCCGACCGATCTCACCAAGACCGCCAGAACTTTGGCCGGTGATATCCATTCCCCACTCGAAGACCATGAGAGCGACGAAAGCGATTGCTGTAAATAGCATGATCGGTTTCGTCGCCTCTCGCATTTGACGCATCATAAGAAAGCGTTTCCCTGAAGACCTGGGACAAGCGAAAAGCACCACTAAACGAACGAAGAACGATAACCGCTCCCCGAGTACGTCTCAACGGAAGCCCTAGCTTAAATCTTCACAAGGGGAGTGGATCCTAGCCTATTCTTTTGAATTGCTCCCAGCTCTACTTCGTTGACACTATTTCTACAACACTCGTATTTTTTATGTCAGTCTTAGTGGTAGTGCTAGTTTTTTCTTACTCTCGTTCTGGAATTTTCTTTGTCCGAGCCACGCGAAGTTCACGCTGAGGAAGATAGGGTCAGTAGTGGTAAGGAGTTGGGACACCCGAATTCTATCCAGACCCGTACAATGGCCGAACTCTTTGTGCAACAAGGATCTGTTGGCAAGGCTATTGAGATTTTTCGGAGACTTGCGAGGCTAGATCCTGATGATGTCCTGCTTCATGCTCGATTGACTGAGCTTGAAGACCAGTTTGAAAATCCAACATCACAGGTTGAATCAATCGCAGATGGTGAGGAGACGATTGGGCTGTACTTCCAAAACCTGTTAGAGTTTGAACCTGACACCGAACCAGACGATTTATGAAAATTGCGATCATTCATGGTCCAAATCTCCGCTCATTGGGTAAAAGGGAGCCGGAGGTTTATGGGACCGACACGCTTGATGACATTAACAGTAGCCTGGAGAAAATAGCGGATGAGTTGGGAGTTGAGGTCGTCGCTTTCCAGTCTAACCATGAAGGCGAGTTAATTGATTACATTGAGGGCACGGCTACGGAGGTCCAGGGCTTTTTAATTAACCCCGGGGCCTATACACATAGTTCGATCGCGCTAAGGGATGCCCTTGTGGGTGCAGAGTGTCCTTTTGTGGAGGTCCATCTTTCTAATACAACTGCTCGTGAGCGCTTTCGTCACCGTTCTTATCTTGCCCCTTGTGCTGTTGGGATGGTTTATGGCTTTGGTCTCCATAGCTATGTTTTAGGCCTACAAGGCCTGGTGGCAGAGCTACAGCGCTAGAGGTATCCGATAGTCCACTGGCAAAGACTAGACTTTCAGAAGTGAGGCTGCATGGCGAGTACCGCTGATTTCCGCAATGGTATGGTCCTCGACATTGATGGGGAGCTCTGGGCGATTACGTACTTTCAGCATGTAAAGCCCGGTAAGGGAGGTGCCTTTGTGCGTACTAAGCTCAAGAATGTGCTTTCCGGTGCTGTTGTCGATAGAACCTACAGGGCAGGAGAAAAGGTCACCGATATACGTCTTGAGAGACATCCAGTGAATTATAGCTATACCGATGGTGATATTTATTACTTCATGGACACGGGTACGTATGACATGATTCCAATTGCTCGTGATCTCCTCGGTGAGGACCAATTGAAGTACCTCAAAGAGAATATGGAGTGTGAAGGACTAGTGCATGATGGGACTGTGATTAGCGTAGAGTTGCCCCAATTTGTAGAGCTCCTAGTCACTAAGACGGATCCAGGGTTTAAGGGCGATACAGCCCAGGGGGCGACTAAGGGGGCCACACTTGAAACTGGGGTTGAGATTCAGGTGCCACTATTTGTTGAAGAGGGTGATCTACTGAAAATTGACCGCCGAGAAGAGAAGTACTTGTCACGGATAAATAAATGATTGATCCGGATCTGATCGAACAGCTTATTAAGGTTCTAGACGAGAGTGATATTGATTCTCTGGAAATTGAGCGAGGTGGCACTCGTATCCGGCTTGGTAAGACTCCACTCCAGCCACTAGCGGCCCCGACAGCGGCCATTTCGCAACAGGTACAGGAAGCCCCCCTAGAAGCTCCAACTCCAGTTTCTGAAGTCCCAGGTAGCTCAGAAAATGAATCGAGTGGGTTAATAGAAATAACCTCGCCAATGGTGGGGACATTTTATTCAGGTCCTACACCTGGTGCTCCTCCATTCACTGAAGTTGGTGCTAAGGTTAGTCCTGGAGATGAGCTCTGTATTATTGAAGCGATGAAATTAATGAATGAGTTGGAAGCAGAAGTAGCGGGTACCGTTGTTGAAATCTGCGCGGAGAACGCCCAGCCGGTTGAATTTGGCCAGGTGCTCTTCATCGTGGATCCAGCTTAGCCGAGTAAGACATCCTTGTTTAAGAAGGTTCTTATTGCGAACCGAGGTGAGATCGCACTCCGTATAATACGGGCTTGCCACGAATTAGGAGTAAAAACCGTTGCTGTATATTCGGAAGCTGACCGAGAGTCATTACATGTGCGATTCGCAGATGAAGACGTTTGTATTGGTGAAGCTCACCCGGTCAATAGCTACTTAAATATCCCTAGGATTATTGCCGCAGCGGAGGTCACAGGAGCTGAGGCAATTCATCCTGGCTATGGTTTCCTCTCAGAGAGTGCTGAATTCAGTGAAATCTGTGCTCATTCTGGTGTGGAGTTCATTGGGCCTACCCCTGAGCAGATTAGCTCGATGGGTAATAAGTCTCGAGCTCGTAAAAAGATGAAGGATGCGGGTGTGCCGACTATACCAGGATCCGATGGGATTGTCTCAGATTCTGATGAAGCTGGAAAGTTGGCCAAAGAGATTGGATTTCCCATCATGATTAAGGCTTCAGCGGGTGGTGGCGGTAAGGGAATGAGGATCGCCGAGGATTTGGATCGTTTCCCTGGCCTACTTAATGCCGCTCAGGCAGAAGCAGAGGCTAACTTTGGGGATGGGGGAGTATATCTTGAGCGCTGTATTCAGAATCCACGCCATGTCGAGATCCAAGTATTTGGTGACTTTGCTGGTAAAGTCGTGCATTTGGGCGAGCGGGAGTGCTCAATACAAAGGAGGCACCAGAAGTTGCTGGAAGAGTCTCCGTCCCCTGCTTTGTCACCTGAACTCCGCCAGGAGATGGGAGAAGCTGCAATTCTTGCTGCACGGTCCATTGATTATGTAGGTGCTGGTACTATCGAATTCCTTTTAGACGATACAGGGTCTTTCTATTTCATAGAAATGAACACCCGCATCCAGGTTGAGCATGCGGTGACAGAGGTTACAACTGGATTTGATCTGGTGAAGGAGCAGATTCGAGTTGCAGCAGGTGAAGCACTCGGATTTCAGATGAATCGTTCAGATGGTGGTCTGCCCCGCCTCGGACATGCTATAGAATTCCGGGTGAATGCTGAGGATCCAGACAGGAATTTTGCTCCAGGTCCTGGGAAGATTACAACGTTCCATCCTCCAGGCGGACCTGGTATTCGGATCGACACGCATGTTTATGCTGGTTACAACGTCCCACCATACTACGATTCTCTTATAGCGAAATTGATCGTAAGTGGTGCGAGTCGGGAGGAGGCAATCCTTCGGGCAAGGCATTCACTAGATCAATTCATTATTGAAGGTATACCCACAACATTGCCATTCCTCCGGAGAATCATTGAGCATGATGCATTTCTGGCGGGCGATATCAACACAGGCTTTGTGGATCAGATTTTAGCAGAAGTGGATAGTCAGGCTGCAGGGTGAAGGTGGAGATCGGCTCAAGACTAATGCTTCAGTACATTGATGTGGAGGTTGTGGTTTGATGCACAAATCATGTTAACTAGGGAACAAAGACAGCAGATTCTTGGAGTATGTCTGCTTGCTCTTGCTCTGTTTGTGCTTTTGTCGCTTTTACCTGATTCATGGTTTGGTAGAGGAGATGAGTGGAATCCTGTGGGCATCATCGGATGGACCCTGGGAGATTCTTTGCATGCTTTAATAGGTCATTCAGCCTTCCTGCTCCCGGTTCTATTGCTTTTTCTGGGTCTTCATATCGGTGAATGGATTAAAGAGGAGTGGACAGTCAGGCTCTCTGTTCTTGCCGCTGGCCTTCTTGTCCTTCTGCCAATTTTTATGTCGCTATGGCTTAAAGATCCAAGTGCAGGGTCCGGATGGCTTGGGGAGAGGTTGGGAGCAGCTCTGGTCAGCCTCATTGGCGTTGTTGGGGCAACCATCGCTACAGCGACAGGCTTGGTGGCCCTCTCTATTGGTACCCTAGCCTGGAATCCAGTTATCTCATTGTACAGAGGGATGGTTGCTAGTGGTGAAATAGCTGGGCGTACTGCAAAGGCATTCGCAGATCGCAGACGGGAGTTTGCTGAAGCTCGGGAGTCGGTTTCATCAGATTCCACAACTGGAGAATGGATAAGAGCTGATCCATTGCCGGGGTTGGAGCCAGAATGGATTGAATCAGAACAGAGTGAAAGAGAAGAGGCTCTGGAAGATGATAGCTCTGATATGGAGAATCCCGATGCTGATTCGTTACTTGTTGAAGTATCTGATTCAGGTGATTTGGTTAGTGAATCTTCCGACCTCGTAGTTAAGGAGAACCCTGAGTCTCAGGATTTGGCTGATGATCTTGAAGCCTCGGAGAGTGAGGGCCTGCTAGTTGATCCCTCTCCGGATGCAGAGGTTGAGCACGAGGTTCCACCGATGGAACTCCTTTCCGGCCCTGATAATCGAGATACCGATGATATGGATCGGCAACTCGAAGAGTTAGGACATGTTCTAATAGAAAAGCTTCGAACTTTTAATGTTGATAGTTCCTTAGGTAATAGAACCACTGGCCCAATGGTAACCCAGTTCGAGGTAATTCCTGCATCAGGCGTCAAGGTGAACCGTATAGCGAATCTTGATGCTGACCTTGCATTGGCCATGAAGGCGAAAAGCGTTCGAATAGTCGCTCCCATACCGGGCAGGGGTGCCGTCGGCGTCGAGATTCCTAATCCGCAACCTGAGATTGTGAATCTCAGGGAGGTATTGGAGGCACCAGAGTTCAAGCGGGCGAAGGGTGAGCTCCCTTTAGCACTTGGAAAGGATTTGAATGGTCGTCCATATGTATCATCGCTGGAAAAGATGCCGCACGTGTTGATAGCAGGGGCGACTGGTTCAGGGAAATCGGTTTGCTTGAATACAATCGTAACAAGCTTGGTGTACAGGCATACTCCAGAAACTCTCAGACTTCTGATGGTAGACCCTAAGATGGTGGAACTCTCTGTCTATTCCCGTCTACCTCACCTCAGGCATAATGTAGTAACAGACCCACGCGATGCAGCAGGGGTACTCAAATGGGCCGTGATTGAGATGGAACGACGCTACGGGTTACTAAAGGCGAATTATGTTCGTTCAATCGCAGAGTTTAATCGTAAGGTTCATGATGGTGTGATAATGAAGCGTGCTGAGCCAGATGGTCCAGAAGGTTCAGAGGACCGATGGATCTACCAGGACGGCATTATACCATACATCGTTGTTGTAGTTGATGAGTTAGCGGATTTGATGGTGACGGTTCAGGCAGAGGTTGAAAAGCCACTCACTCAACTTGCCCAAAAGGCACGAGCTATAGGCATCCATCTCATTGTAGCAACACAACGTCCGTCGGTGAACGTTATTACAGGTCTCATAAAGGCCAACTTTCCTACTCGCATTGCTTTTCGGGTAGCATCTAAGACGGACTCACGCACAATTCTTGACCAAAATGGTGCTGACGCGTTACTCGGGAATGGTGACATGCTCTTTCTTCCTCCCGGAGAGAGTGACCCCGTACGGATACAGGGAGCATATCTTCCGACCGAAGATACTGAGCGTCTAATGGGTTGGTATACCGAGTTGATTGAACGGCATAGTGAGACTGTGATTTCTTCTGATCCTGCTCTAGAAACTGATATATTGGAAGAGATGCGTGGCAGGGAACTGGAGGAAGCTGAAATTGCTTCAGAGGAAATTGGTGGTGACTGGGATGAGTTGTTCCAGGAAGCCGCTCAGGTCTGTATCCAGAATGGCACGGGATCAACTTCTCTTCTGCAGAGAAGATTAAGCATTGGTTATGGGAGAGCAGCACGCATCGTTGATCAACTTTTTGATATGGGAGTTCTTGGCCCTTCTGATGGAGCTAAGGGGCGGGAGGTCCTGATGTCGATGAGCGATCTCAGCGGAATGTTCGGTATCCAGGATGATGAATGATGAAGGGTTCATATTTTGCCAATGTTCAGTTACTTCTGCTCATGGTTTTAGCCCTCACACCGAATAGCCGGAGTGCACAAACTGCAGCAAGTCGTGTCGACCAAGTTGCTGGCATGAAAATTCTTGAGTCAGCATCAATCTTCTACCGGGACATCGACATTCTTTGTGCGGACTTCACTCAACACCTTTTAGTTCCTCTGTTAGGTGAAGATCGCATAGGAGCTGGGCGGCTTTGTCAGTCACGACCAAATCGATTTGCGATGCGTTTTTCTGACCCTGATGGTGACCTTGTTTTACTAGATGGCGCGTTCGTATGGTTGTATTACCCGAGTTTAGACCCAAAGCAAGTTTTTAAAATGCCGATGGTTGAGAATGGTGGGCACTATGATTTTCACAGGGAATTCTTGGATCAACCTGCTAAGAAGTATCAGGTGACGTACGAGGATAAAGATGAAGTGGCTGGTGAAACTACCGACCGACTTCGCTTGATCCCACTTAAGCCAACATCCTATGACGCTGCAGTAGTCTGGATTGACAGTAAACGACCACTCTTGAGACAGGTTCGGATAGAGGAAGAAAATGGTTCAATTAGGACTATTACTATTCAGCGTATTGACTTTGATCCAATCTCACTACCTGAAGATTGGTTCACGTTTACACCGCCTAAGGGCGTACATGTGATCTCAGGCTGAGGATGCATACCAGAAACCTACCCGTATTCCCACTTGTCCCGGATCCGGTAAGGCCTGACGTGAGTCCTGGCGTCGCACCAGTCCACCACGAATTCGAGGCCAGGGGAGCTCCGGACGGACCCCGGATAGCGCTCGTGACTCTCGGCTGTGATAAGAATACTGTGGATTCAGAGCGGATCATGGCTTCCTTAGTAGGACATGGTGCCAGAGTGTCATCTGATATTCAGGGGGCCGAGATCTTAATCGTAAACACCTGCGGTTTCATAAAGGATGCTAAAGAACAGTCTATCGAGACTATCTTGGATGCTTGTGATCTAAAGGCTCGGGGACATCTGAATGCCGTTGTGGCAGTTGGATGTCTCGTACAGAGATATAAGATGGAGCTAGAGCATGAAATTCCTGAGGTCGACTTATTCATGGGATTGACTGAACTAAATGGTCTTATACCTGAGTTAAATAGGCGAGGCCTGCTACCTGATAGGCAGTCGACGCCAACTATGGAGCAACCACTAAGGATACTGTCCACAGAGACTCCTCATACGTCATACCTTAAGATTAGCGAGGGCTGCGATCATGCCTGTGCGTTTTGTGCCATCCCACTAATGCGAGGACTCCATCGGTCTGAGCCAGTTTCAGATTTAGTGAGAGAGGCTGCTGGGCTTGGGGCTCAGGGAGTAAGGGAGATCAATCTGATCTCACAGGATACGACCTGGTACGGACGTGATAGAAGACGACTTGATCCTAACGCTGCATTGCTACCGGATTTGCTGCAGGCTCTTCTCGAAGGAACTGACGTACCCTGGTTTAGACTTTTTTACATGTACCCGTCGGGTATAACACCTGAGCTCATAGAATTAATTGCGGCTGAAGATCGGATTTTACCTTATTTGGATATGCCGATCCAATATGGAAGTGACCGCATGCTTAAGCTCATGAGGCGTCCAGAGCGTCAGCTGACTATACGTCAACGTGTTGAGGAACTAAGGAATGCGATTCCTGAACTTACACTGAGGACGACTGTGATCGTGGGGTTTCCAGGAGAGACAGAGCAAGACTTCATCGAAATGCTTGACTTACTTAGCGAGATTAAGTTTGAGAGAGTTGGAGCCTTCGCTTACTCAAGGGAAGAGGGTACTAGGGCTGCTGAGATGGAGGGCCACGTACCGATTGAAGTTACGAATGAGCGAATCGGAGAATTGATGGATCTTCAGCGTGAAATAAGCTTCGAAAAGAATACAGAACTGATTGGTCAGTGCTCATTGGTACTTGTTGATCAGCTTTTAGAAGAAGATGACGAGTTTGATGCTGTCGGTAGGACTCATGGGCAGGCATTAGATATAGATGGAGTTACAAATCTATCCGGTGCTGAAGACATCAGGTCTGGAAGTATGATCGAGGTCGAGATCGTCCAATCTTTAGACTATGATCTCATCGGTAAAGTCAGATAGCCCTGAGCTTTTGAGACCGTGGGTGGACACTGTAGGGGAGTGTCTCACCATGGACTTAAGAAAATGGATCGCAGCGCTCGTACTTTTCTTATCGATTATCAGGCCCGGATTGGGTATAAGTCAGGAATTATCAGACCTAGACTACGATAAACTGTCATTCCGTGGTCTGGGGGTTGAGTGGGGTAAGATCTATCCTACTCGGGTCAATCAAACTGAGAAATATGGTGTACGGGTTGACCTGGGATACCTCGGTCCGGGTCTTCGTATCTTGCCTGGAATAAGTTATTGGAGTTCACCCCTTACAGCCCGAGAGATTGTTCGGCTAGAAGAACGTCTTTCGAGCCTAGTGAGGACTCAAGCTGAAGCCTCAAAAGCCATTGTCGATTTAGGGGTTATCGAATTGAAGGACTTATCATTTTCTGTTGATGGGCAGGTGGTTTGGGAGATTCCCTTTGACTTCTTGACCTTTGCCGGGCTCGGGGTCTCCGCACATTTACTAAATGGAGAGGGGACTTCGATTAGAGGCACTTTAATTGAGGATTTACTTGATTCGTTAACGCCTGGTTTCAATTTACACGCCGGTCTTGAATACCCTGTGACTAATGGAATTAGAATCTATGGAGCTGGGCGGTATGAGGTGCTCGGTGATTTACAATACTTCAATACGAGATTTGGATTTCAGGTAATGATTGGGGACAACGCCCCGGGTGAAGGGCGTGGTCGATGACCAGTATACTTGGAGCAGTTAGTAGCCATATTATTAGCTGCAAAGTGCTACTCTGGCCCCGAGAAGGGGAGCGTCTCCTTCCTGCGCTATCCGGTGTTCTTCTAGCTGCTTCGTTTCCTCCACTTCATCTCCCCATCCTTCCGTTTATTGGACTAGTCCCATTTGCGCTTTGGGTCCAGAGCTTGAATCCGGACTCTGAGGGAAGACGAGCTGCTGTGCGTGGCTCTCTGGTCTTTGGGTCGGTTTACTTTGGATTGGTTTTCTACTGGATTCTAATTGCTCTTGTTTGGTTTACTCCGCTTGCAGTTCTGGCGTTTCTTGGTTCAATGGTACTACTTGTTGGTTTGGCTACCTTAATTGGTTGGTCACTCCATCATTTCCTGCATACTCTACACGCTCCACTCTGGATATCCTTACCAATTTCGTGGACAGCTGGAGAATGGTTCCGAGCTCACTGGCCAAGTTCACTGGCTTTCCCATGGTTGGGACTTGGGACTTCCCTGACCGGATTTCCAGAGTTGGTTGGCATTGCTGAGATTGTAGGTGCTAGAGGCGTAACACTGTGGTTGGCTTTGATCAATGGACTTCTAGCTTCATTATTATGCGATTTCCGCAGAGGAGCGAGGTATAGAGGGAAGATTGTTGTGATCTCTGTTATCTCAATTTTCCCCATGGGGTGGGGAGTGTGGAGGGCGGATAATCTCCAGATGCGTGAAGCTAGTCGGGTCGCGGTCGTGCAACCGAATATACCAGAGCATATTAAGCTAGATCAGCGAGTAGTTATAGACAGCACGCAGGCTTCTCTAAGCCGGCTTGTCGAAACTGTAAAAGCTGGCTCTGTTGATCTTGTTGTTATGCCTGAGGTAACATTGCCTATATTCCCTAAGGCTGAGTCGTATTCGGGATTTTTACACCCGATAAGGGAATATGCACGAGACTTGGATGTGCCGATTGTCTTTGGAGCCTATGGATTTTCTGGGGATGTCGCAGGTGAGTTTACGCCTTTTAACTCCGCTTTTCTCATGAAACCTAGTGGGCTCACTGATTTTCAGTATGATAAAAGGTATTTGGTGCCGTTTGTTGAACGTGTTCCAATGATACCGAGTTCCTGGTTCGCTGGATTGGCCTACTTTGGTGGGTTTGGGGTGGGGGGTGATTGGCCTGTTCTAGAAGTCAGCGGAAGTAAATACGGAGTACTCATCTGCTATGAGTCTACCTATCCAGAGGGGGCCCGCACTTTTAGGCTTCAAGGAGCTGATATACTGCTGAATATCACTAATGATGCTTGGTATGGTAGAGAGCCACTTTATTCTCGTACAACGGCTCTTTGGCAGCATCCGGCTCACTTAGTGATGCGAGCAATAGAGAACCGGATCGGTATCGCCCGATCTGCGAATACGGGCATCTCTCTGTATGTTGACCCGGTTGGTCGGGTGCATGGTAAAACGAATCTCTTTGAGGCGGATGTCAGGGCAGGTAATCTCTTGACTACCGATGAAATTACCTTTTTCACTCGTTTCGGAGATCTCGCTGGAAATGGAGCGGCATTCGTTGCTGCTTTGCTTATCCTTGCGGTCTTGAGGCTGGGTAAGAACTCAGCTTCTCTGGACCCTTCTGAACCACAGGTTTAGCTTTTCTCCTCCGCTTTGGATAGATGTGCTATGAGTCTACCTGTCTAGAGGTACTAGCGGGTTAGAGCGTTACATTTCAGAAGCTCGTTTAACACTGTGCTTGGAGTAGGATATGAAGCAGGACATTCATCCCAATTTTACTAAGACGCCGGTGACGTGTGCCTGCGGTAATCACTTTGAGACAAAATCAACTGTGGAAGAGATCCACATTGAGATTTGCTCGGTTTGCCATCCGTTCTATACTGGTAAGCAACGGCTTGTAGATACAGCGGGTCGAGTTGACCGTTATAAAAAGAAATACGAGAAGGTTACTGAGAAGTGATCACTTTGGCTGGGGCTCCAGCCAACTGGACTTGGTATTTTCCCTAAAACGTTGTGATTTGAATCGCGACTATCTTGATGAAGCCTCCGACTCTAGATCCCCGATTGCAAGAGCGCTTGAAGGATGCGAAACGCAGATTTGAAGAACTTGATATTGAGCTTATCAGTCCTGAGGTACTTCAAAGTCCAGACAGACTTCGTAAACTGAGTCAGGAAAGATCTCGCTTAGAGCAAATTGTTGGGGTTGGTGAAAGGCTGACTCAAGCGAACCAAGAACTTGAGGGAGTCTTTGAGCTTTTGAAAGACTCAAGGGATGAAGAATTCCGGGCTTTAGCTGAGGAAGAGTCTGAGGGTCTTCAGCAGACTATTGAGAAATTGCTTTTGAGCCTGCGGGAGCTTCTGATTCCTAGAGACCCATTTTCCGACCGGGCTGCGGTTATAGAGATTCGCGCAGGAACTGGGGGTGATGAAGCCGGGCTTTTTGCTGCTGATCTGATGCGTATGTATAGAAGATTGGCCGAGAGGAAAGGCTGGTCGGTAGAGTTGATGAATCACTCTGAGGGAATACCAGGATCTATCAAGGCTGTGATATTTACAGTTCGAGGCAAAGAAGTTTATGGCTTTTTGCGCTACGAATCAGGAGTCCATCGTGTTCAGCGTGTGCCGGAGACTGAGAGTCAGGGACGAATTCATACTTCTGCTGCAACTGTTGCAGTTCTCCCTGAAGCTGAAGAGGTCGATTTGCAAATCGATCCGAATGATCTAAGAATCGATGTCTTTCGTTCTTCAGGGCCAGGGGGGCAGTCAGTCAATACCACTGACTCAGCAGTGCGGATTACACATATCCCAACTGGATTGGTCGTATCCTGTCAAGACGAGAAATCTCAACACAAGAATAAGGCAAAGGGACTCAAGGTACTTCGCAGTCGCTTATTAGATCTTATGGTCGCGGAACAAGAGGCTAAGCGAGCTCGTGCACGTAGAACACAAGTTGGTACTGGAGATCGTTCGGCAAAGATTCGAACGTATAATTTTCCTCAGGGCCGCGTCACTGATCATAGGATTGGTTTGACTTTGCATCGTCTGGATGAGGTGTTAGATGGAGATTTGGATGAGGTCGTCTCCTCCCTCAGGCTTGCCGAAGAACAGGAGCGTCTTGAGGAGACTGGACGGGGAACTTAGGTGTCTAGTTCAGCTGCAGGATGTGGGGATTGGACAGTTCTGAAGCTAATCGAGTGGAGTGGGAACTACCTTAATAAAAAAGGTGTTCACCGAGGTCGGTTAGATGCGGAGCATCTACTCGCCCATGCGATGAATATGAGTCGGTTAGACTTATATCTTCAGTATGATCGATCTCTTACTAGGGCAGAACTCGATAAATATCGACCTTTATTAACCAGAAGGGCTGGGCGTGAACCGCTGCAGTATATTCTGGGGAAAACCGGATTCCGCAATCTAGAGTTGAAGGTTGATCGAGCAGTCTTAATTCCCCGTCCAGAGACTGAAGTCCTAGTTGATGAGGTGCTCGGATGGGCTACTAGTGAGAGTTTACAAGAGCCTCTCGCTCTTGATATTGGGACTGGATCAGGGGCGATTGCTCTATCACTGGCTCAAGAGGGACCATTCACTCGTGTTGTAGCGACTGACTCTTCACAGTCGGCACTTGATCTTGCCGCCCGGAATGCTCAGGCCACTGGGCTTTTGAAGCGCATAGATTTTCGGGTTGGTGAGTATTTTGACCCACTTACTCCAGATGAGGTTTTTGACGTAATTGTTTCGAACCCTCCTTATATTTCTGATAAAGAAATGAGAAGCCTTGATCCGGAAATTCGTGATTGGGAGCCTAAAGATGCTCTTTTTGCTGGACCGGACGGACTTGCTGCACTAAGGATGATTGTCTCAGGGGCGTATCTATATTTAAGGCGGGGTGGGCTCCTAGCGCTTGAGGTAGGGCTTGGCCAAGCAGAGTATATCAAGGAGCTTTTGAAGAATACCGATGAATTTGAGACCGTGAGGGTCAGTCGGGATCTAACTGGTAGGCAGCGTGTAGTGCTGGCTCACCGAGCAATGACTAGCTAAAGTTTTTCTGCTTGAAACAAGTAGGAGACAGATAGACTGAGGAGATTCATTTGGCTGAAATATATCAGAGGGCGAGGGAGCTTGGTAATGCTCTAGCAAG
>Ga0310344_10001565_pt1 | contig 17512 bp, 11 predicted proteins | sample HC15DNA20200_MG_FD_203801 | JGI IMG/M metagenome (GOLD analysis project Ga0310344, IMG submission 203801) | Marine microbial communities from station ALOHA, North Pacific Subtropical Gyre - HC15-DNA-20-200_MG | ecosystem: Environmental > Aquatic > Marine > Oceanic | place: Pacific Ocean: North... | reverse complement strand
TGGCCGCGACCACAGCAATTCAAATTGGAAATGAAATGTGGCTTGGGACCCATCGCGGTGAGAGAGTGGCATATATGCCAGCTCCCTAACCTATTTTGTTTGCGCGGTTGAAGGGTGCTCGACACAATTGGCATTGATTTGAGATGTAGCGAATGCCGGAAGGATTCAAGCCTCTCGCAGAGTTCGGGTTGACTCGAACGGGTTCCCGAGAAGCAATGTTATCAATGGCTGGCGACTAGTGCTTCGATAGTGGCTGGGAACAGGAATGTGTGGCTGTCGCTGCTCCAGGATGTCTTCGGTCTAAAGCGATGGCCTGCTTCGATCCCTCGCTTGCTGTCTTGGTTAAGGATTTTCGGTATTCATATCCCATTGGATTTACCCATCCTAAATATCTGATGTGGTCGAAGCCGTGGCGATTTGGAGAGGTAGACCGTCGGGTTTTGACCTAGGTTGACCGAATAATGACCTTTGACTTGACTTGTCTATCAACACTGAGGAGCGATAAGACGAAGATTGCACTGTCGTTGGAAGACATGGAGAGATTGGAGTCTTTCTTCCGAGAATCATTCAGGATTCAAAAGTTACCTGACAACTACGATTTGTTGTCTTTGATTCGTGATGCCTGCGGAAGGGCGACAGCTGAAAGATATAGAGACCTGGATGAGCAACGAGGTCGGGTGTCAGGTTCTGGTGATGCAGCTGAGGCAAAGAAAAAGTTTTTTGATTTAATTAGCGTTGATCCACTTCTTGGTCTCGTTCATTCCACAAGATGGCCCTTCATTATTGACAGTGCTGCTTATCTAACGGCACTGACCCATGCGTTAGAGCTTCAGGGCCCTTTCCTTGATATTGGTTGCCATGGTGGTTACCACGCGATCTGGCTTGCAACAGAATGCGAACTGGACGGGCGAGGGGTTGATGTAAGTGAAGCGGCCGTTCGCTACGCTAGTACGCGAGCCAAAGAGCTTGGTATTACCTCCTCCCGGTTGACGTTCGACTCACGAAGAATCGGTGACGAGATGCCTTTAGGAGGCTATCGACTTGTCTATTCGATCAACGGTCCGATCACCCTCGATGAGCGTTCTTTTGTTGAGCTGTTGAACGTCCTTCAGGTTGGAGGCCTGTTTGTTTGGGTAGGAAATGCTTCTGAACTCAATTTTGCTGAGTTGCACAGTGCTCTCAACAGGGTGGGGCTGTCGTTATTGTTGTCAGACGTCATTGGCGGCTGGAACGGCAAGGTGTTCATGGCACGAGCGGTGCTCGTGATTGGGTATCAACAGATATCAGGTGAAAGCCAGGATGTGGGGACTGAGCTCGATGCTGTGTGGAAGGGGTTTTCGAGTTACTGCAATGTCAGTGGCCGAGGTTCTTCAGACAAGATTTTGTCCAAATATCGTAGCTGGGTGACATTTGGTGCCTCAGAAGGAGAACGAGTTCGCGTGTGAGATGGGTCGGCTCGACCGAGGAAGAGGCTATTCTAAGGGCGTGTAACTACCCTTGTCGACTTCAACTTGTCCCGAAAATGGTGTTTTGGCTGACATTCTTGACTCGAAGCCTGGTGAACAGAGTGAGGCAGACAGTGACACAGGCGGCATTAGGGGCAGTGTTGTGGATAGGGCTTGGCTGATCGCTGTCCAAAGCTTTATTCTGACCCAGAGGATTGAGCAGTTTGTATAGGAACCCGGATTAGGAGGGAGTCATGATGAGGACCCTTATCGTAATACCGCTGGTGTTACTGTTTCTGGTGTCGTCAGTCCAGGGTCAAGCCGCTGAGGAACCGGTTCAATTGACCTATGGCGAAGTGTCCGGTGTGGCGCTGGAAAATGGGGTAACCGTATTTCGTGGTATCCCATTCGCAGCACCTCCTGTCGGCAGCCTGCGCTGGCGCCCACCTCAACCTCCTATCCCTTGGCAGGGGGTTCGGGTAGCGGATACCTTCGGTCCAGCCTGTATTCAGCGACGCGCATCGCTGATGAGTGAGGATTGTCTCTATTTGAATGTTTGGACTAAGGCAGAGGCTGGCCAACAGCCTCTGCCGGTGATGGTCTGGATTCACGGCGGTGGGTGGAGTTCCGGTTCAACTGATCGCGAGATTTACGATGGGTCCGGCTTTGCCGACAAAGGGGTAGTTCTGGTTTCGGTGAACTACCGGATGAATGCTTTCGGCTTCATGGCTCACCCAGCCCTGTCGGAGGAGTCGGAACGAGGGGTGTCCGGTAACTATGGAATTTTGGACCACTTGGCGGCGCTTGAGTGGGTGCAGCAGAACATTCGTAGCTTCGGCGGGGACCCAGGCAATGTCACCATCTTTGGAGAATCGGCTGGCGGTGCCAGCGTCTATGCACTGTTGGCTAGTCCACTCGCCAAGGGATTGTTTCATCGGGCTATTTCTGAGAGCACTTGGATTACGTCTACTAATGTGACACATCTGACCCGCCATAATGGTTTTTCAGCGAGTGCTGAGGAGCGAGGTCGTCGCGCGGTTGCCGCGAAGTTGGTCGAGTTGAATCAGGCTGCCGACGACGATGCACTGGCGCAGATGCGGGATCTATCGGCGAACGACATTATGGCTATGGAGTTCAGCGTGTCGCTGACGGAAGACGGTTGGGTGCTACCGAAGTCACCCGCAGAGATTTTCCGAGAAGGGTCACACAACGTGGTCCCGTTACTGGCCGGGGTGAATGATGGAGAGGGACTTTTGTACGTTCGGCCAGACCGTACGTTTGCGACATTGGCAGAACAACGGAGTGAGCGTTTGGCGGAGTGGGGAGAGCTGGGCAGCGGACTAGCGGACTATTACTTGGCCAAGACGTTGGGCGACCTTTACACGAGTGAGGTCGACTATCACTCGGATGTCAGGTTTGTACGCGGAAGCAGGGAGATTCTCACTGCGATGTCGAAGACGTCTGCTGATACCTTTATGTATGTATTTACGCGGAACCTGCGTGACCCAAGTGAGCGCGCTCCTCACGCAATGGAACTTCGCTACGTGTTTCAGACCTTGCCTGCCGATGCCCCAGAAGTGGATCAACGCATTTCCCAGTTAATCAGTGACTATTGGGTCAAGTTTGCCACAAGCGGTGATCCTAATGGAGCCGGATTGCCGCCCTGGGCCCCCTATGATGCGGAACGGCAGGTCTATCAAGTGATTGGTGTAGACGTGGAACAGGGAGCTGAATTTAGACGGAAAGAGCTAGACGCTTTAGACCGCTATTTTGTAGCGACTTACGAAAGCGCAACGGTCAATTAATGTGGAGGAGGGACGTCCGTTCCCTCCTCCTCTTTTAGCTGCGCGTCAAACAGCCACTGGGTAAAAGCAGGATTGCTTCGGTGAAGCGAGGCTTTTGATTAAAGCCTTACAACTTTAGTGAAACGCCAAGAACGTACAGCGAAGAGAGCTTCCGTGTGAGGCACTGATCAGTTGGCTGTCCTGATCCAGTACATACACCCAGGTCCAGAGTCGTCTCCCATTGATATTTCGTGCGTAATTTCGAGAGTGTTCAAGTCAAGCACTGCAACTCTGTCTGCGTCCCTTAAGCCGAGGTAGGCTTGAGAGCCATCAGGTGCGACGAGGATCGCCCCGTCACCGGTATCCTTGTTGTCTAGTGTGATTCGTTTAAGTTCTGTTCGAGACGCAGCGTCTAGCACTACAAGGGATGCGGCTTCACCGTCAATGACTAAAACTTTGTTGTCTGGTGTGAACTTTAGACGGTTTGCGTCTTTCATCCCAAGAGTCAACGTTTCTACTACCCTCTGGCTTGAAATGTCGATAATTGACACGTTGCCATCGTTCCTAGTGGCCGTCCAGAGTTCTTTTCGGTTCGGTGAGAGGTCGAGACCTTCTGGTAATTCTCCTGGGACGGGAATGACAGTGAGCTCGGCCTGGGAGGGTTCATCTAGGGCGTTGCCGACCATTGTTATCGTGTTAGATCGGGTATTTGGCATGAACATCGTGTTTGTGTCTTGATCTAGGACAAGCATGTGTGTGCCATCTTGGCCTATTCCGAGTGTCCAATCGATTTCGTCGGTTGATGGGTCGTAGCGCCCGATGGACTTGTAGCCTTCAATCGTGAAGTAGACCTTGCCGTTATGAAAAAGAACATCGTGGGGTCTACTCCCGGCACCTGGATTGATCCGCCGGATCTCTCTTCTGGCCGCTAGATCGATTATGGAGATTCCGTCCACCATGCTCGAGACAAAAGCATGCCGTCCGTCTGGGGATGCAGTCACCTCGTGTGGGTCTCTTCCAGTTGGAACTCGTCCGACGACTGTCCGGGTTGTCGGATCAACGATTGCAAGGGCACTGGCATCCCTGAGTAAAACGAGAAGCTGGCCGGCTGGTTGGGCCTGGGCGTTTGCAGCACCGAGCGGATAGAGAATTGGGCCCAAAGACAACCAGACGAATAACTGAAGAATTGTTTGGAATGGCCTCACTTGTAACCTCCCTGTAACGATTTGTATGTATGTATAGTCGATCTGGTGTCAAATATTCCATTTGGATTTAGGATTACAAGGAAGGGAGTCGGTGTAGAGCTCTCGAAGTGTAGGTTGGTGTCCCACTCCTTGGGTGCGGTTGTATTCAGTAGTGGGGCCATCGTGGGTTGGCCGGTAGCGCTTTGCTAATCCGCACGATTCTACTCCCCCCTGAACCCAGCATCTCATATAAGCAAGAGGGGCGACATTGAACCCTCTACAAGCTAGCGGTAAGATCCACACGTCGAGGCGAAAGGCCGGCTGGTGCGATCCAGGGGCCTGCCTCGAGCCACTGGTCTTGCTTTGAGGGTTAGCCGTATGTCCACCCGATCGATTGATGACTTGCGAGTCCGTGCGGAACATGGGGACTCTGAGGCACAGTTCAATGTTGGGATGATGTACGCAACCGGTCGTGGCGTCTGGCAGAATGATGCTGCAGCAGCCTATTGGTTTCGTCAGGCGGCTGAGCAGGGAGTGCCGGAGGCCATGACAAAGTTGGGTGTGATGTGCGGTATGGGTCGAGGAATGATGCAAGATGGTGCCGAAGCCGTCCGTTGGTATCGTCGCGCTGTTGACTGGTGGCTCCAGTCGGCCGAAGCTGGTGACCCTTCAGCGATGTCTAATTTGGGCACTCGCTATGCGAGCGGTTGGGGTGTGTCCCAGGACTACGTGAAGGCATATATGTGGAGGAGCCTTGCGGTGTTCCGACTTTCCGGGGAGAAACGAGAACAGTTGCTGAAGACTCGCGATTCTCTAGCGAACCTGATGACCGTGGAAGATCTTACTGAAGCCGAACGCCTGGTTCAGGCTTGGGAAGCCCTGCATCCCCAGAATCCCTAATTCTGCCGTGCTGAACGGCCAGCCAATCTAGAAAGCCTGTTGCTGTGATTCGTCTCCGGTGGAATGACTAAATTGTTAGACCCTCCGATAGGTCGTCTAGGCAGAACTGAAGGACTCGGCAGGATTGGATGTTTGGCCTTCTGGACCCTCGGAATCATGTGGGCGTGTGGAATGCAATCCCCAGAGCTCTCCAACAAGGCTCCATCTGGTGCGGTTGTCGAGTATCGAGAGGGTCCATCCGCAGAAGAACTGTCCAGAGAGACTGTGGTGGTCATGCTTGGTACCGGAACGCCTATTCCTAGTCCCCGTCGAGCTGGAGCCAGTGTAGCTGTGATTCACAAAGGAGAGGCGTATCTGTTCGATGTCGGCGGCGGTGCAGTGAGAAATGCGACGGTCGCTCGTTACAGATACGATATCCCCTCTTTATATCCGACACAAATCTGTTGTGTGTTCTTGACGCATTTGCACAATGACCATACTCAGGATCTAGCTGAGCTGGCGACGAGCATGTGGTGGCGAAGACGGTGGCAACTCAGGGTTTGGGGACCTCCTGGTCTGGCTGATCTGCTGGCCGGGGTAGATCAGCTCATGGGGCCAGACCGTGCGATTCGGATGTCCGGGAATCAGCCCATTCGCTACCCAGACGGTGCTCAGGTTCAATTCATGGAAACCAAGCCTGGCATAGTGTTTGCTGAAGGCGACCTTACGATTGAGGCATTTGATGTATCGCACGGTAATGCTGTGGCGTTTGGATTTCGTATCGTTACCGACAACAAGTCGGTGGTGATCTCGGGCGACACGACCTATAGCGAGACGCTGCTCGAGAAAGCTCGTGGGGTGGACGTCCTGATTCATGAAGTGATTAGTGATGCGGGCCTACTGCAGAACGATAGAGATTTTCAGGACTACCATCGGGCTTCACACACTCGGGCGAGCGAGTTGGCGAGACTGGCGACGGAAGCGCAACCAAGCCTGCTGGTTTTATACCATGGCCTGCTGTATGGACTACAAGAATCTGTGCTTCTAGATGAGGTGCGGGCTGGATACACGGGTGAGACTGTTCTGGCAAATGATCTAGATGTGTTTTAGTTCAGTTCAAAGCTTTTGTGGGGTGCCAAGGGTGTATGAATGCCAACCATGCCGTGAAGCTGAGGGTCCGGCTCGGACTAGAGGCCTTCCAAAGTAAGTGGGGTATGGGAATCAGTGATATGAAATGGTCGTGTGATGAGGTTAGCCTCTTAAAAGAGGCGGTCTGCGGAGGCCTTCGCGCATTCTTCCTCCAAGCAGTCTAAGAGTTGGCGCCCACTGCCGCGGGGGAGAGCTTCCCTAAATCAGGGCTCCCCGCTTGTCTAGAGTTGCCTACCGGTCAGCCTATTTGCGTGGGTTTCACCAACCGACGGCTTGTCCGTCTTTCCGGTGATCTGAGCCGGCCCGGTAGACACCGTTGACGGGTAAATCCTCTGTGATACTCCGTGAGTCGAATATTGGTTCTGGCAATGAAGAGTCTGGCGTGAAGAGGATCCCTTGATAGCCTCCAACGGCTCCACCATCCACGGGTCTAACTTGGTGTCCCTTGGCACTGAGAGCTTCTCCCACGGCTGCGAACAGATGTTCCTCGAGAGAAAGTAGATTGCGAGTTTGACTGTGGGTGAATCTCGCTGCATCAGTGGTCATTTGTACGTTCATTCCCAGATCAATGAGGTTGACCATGTGCTGCGCATGAGTTTCTGGTTGTACAGCTCCACCCATGTTGCCAAATGTCATCAAGGGTTGGCCTTCCTCCATTACGAAGCCAGCAATGATTGTGTGAAAAGGTCGTTTGTGAGGGGCAACGACATTTGGACTGGTTGGATCAAGTGAGAACGCTGACCCTCGGTTGTGTAACACAAATCCATAGGGAGCGACTGTTGCGCCACTTCCATAGACGCCGAACACGCTGTGAATCAGCGAGACCATGTTGCCCCACCGGTCAGCGGTCGTGAGGTAGATCGTGCCACCATCTAGACCGCCTTGGACCGAGGGCGCTGCGGCTGCTTCTGGATCGATCCGGTCACATAGGGTGGCTGCGTATGCCTTCGAGAGCAGTTCGTCGATAGGGATATCAGCAAACTTCGGGTCGGCGTTGTATGCCTGCAGGTCGGAATAGGCCAGTTTTTTAGCCTCGACCATCAAATGCCAATACATTGGGTTCATCGGTCCCAGTTGGGCTAGGTTCATCCCCAATTTCGGAACGCAAACCTCCAGTATGTTCAACATCTCGAGAGCGGCAAATCCTTGGCCCGGCGGGGGCAGCTGGAAAACGTCGTAACCGTGATAGTTGGTAGAAACAGGTTCGACCCACTCTGACTCGAATTCAGCCAGGTCGTCGAGGGTCATTATTCCATTGTTGGCCTGAACCTTCCGGACAATTGCCTCGGCGATCTCACCGCGATAGAAACCGTCTCGACCTTCACGCTGCAAGAGGCGCAACGCTTTGCCGAGGTCCGGGTTGGCGATGACACTATATAAGTCGGGAACCTGTCCTCCTGGCAAGAAGGCCTCCCTTGAATCTTGGTCTTCACCTAGGCGGCTTGACACAGCCTGCAGGTCTCTGTGTCGGCGTTCGGCTTGTCCCCAGCCCTCCTCTGCGGTTTGTGCAGCTCGCTCAAATGCTTCCGTGAAGGTGATGCTGCCGAATCTTTGTAGAAGTGCGTCATACCCGGAGACGGCACCAGGAACAGTGGCTGCATTTACACCCCTTCCAGGTACACGGTCGACTCCGAGGTGGTCGGTGAAGAACTCGGGTGTCCAACCAGCCGGAGCCCATCCGGCTGAGTTCAGCGCGTAGAGCTGTTTGTCTCGTGCTGACCACACCAGTGCGAACAAGTCGCCTCCAATGCCGGTGTCGTTTTGGGACGTTACATCCAAAACTGCACCTGCCGCCACGGCAGCGTCGATGGCGTTCCCTCCCTGCCGAAGTATCTCTAGTCCAGCTTCGGCAGCGAGAGGGTCGCTGGTCGCTACGATGCCATGCCTGGCTATCACTTCGGACCGACCCTGGGCTCTCCATCCTTGGGCCCTGGAACCTGGGACGGTGTCAATAGCAGCGGAAGGGGTCGGTTGGTCGACTGAGGGCCTCCCAAAAGCATTGGAAGATTGACCGTTCACAGCAGTTGACCACATGGTAGCGGCTATAAGCGTGACAATAGCGGTGGCTCCGAGTTCACATCGGCGACTTCGGTAATTCTGACTTTGCATCCTGAGAATATTGTTGCTCATGCCAGCCCTTCCTTAAACAGCGGGATACAGCTTAGTCATTTTCTTCGATCGTGCCATATTCCGAAAGGAACTTTGTTCAAGAAATATAGACAAGGTTGATTCGGTCGAGTGCTCGAGGTGGTAGGTGAGAGATTTTCATTCGCCTTAGGCGAGCGTAGTAAGCCTTATAAGCATCCCAAAACTTTATTGATGGAGTTTGGGATTGGTTAAATGTGAGGTATCGCTTTTCTTAATAGACCTACATACGGGTCAGCCGGTTGAACCGTTGAAAACCCTACGATAGAGTAAACTCACTCGAAACTGATGAATCTCGGCCTGAGCTGGCGGGGCTAGAATTTTGCAAAAGGAGCCGCCTGATGAAGAGGATGTTTCGAGCGACGTTAGCCGGTCTGACTAACCTTATGGCTGGTGCCGTGTTCGCAGGGGTAGCGATCGCACAGCCTCAATCTACGGATGATTTCGAGTCTGTTACCGATGAGATGTTACAAGCGCCGGCCCCTGAAGACTGGTTGATGTGGCGTCGTACTCTGGATAGTTGGGGATACAGCCCGCTTGATCAAATCACCAAAGACAATGCCGACGAGTTGCAGATGGTCTGGACGAGGGGACTGACGGATGGCTTTCAGTCAGGTACACCCTTGGTGCACGGTGGGGTCATGTATATGCCAAACCCCAATGATGTGATTCAGGCCATAGACGCCTCGACGGGAGACCTGATTTGGGAACACCGCCGGGAGATTCCGGACGATGTCCGTCGGGGTGGTTTGACGGGTAACAATCGGAACATCGCGATCTACGATAATTTGATCATCGACACCAGCATGGATGCCCATGTCTTTGCCCTCTTAGCAACGACTGGTGAAGTGGTATGGGATACACAGGTTTTCGACCACACGGTGCATCCAGTGTTGCAAGGGTCTGGTCCGATCATCGCTAATGGAAAGGCAATCACAGGGCGGAGCTGTTCGCAGAGAGGAGGGCCTGAGTCCTGTGTCGTTACTGCGCATGATGCAAGGACTGGCGAAGAGGTTTGGCGGAGGCGTCTGATACCGGCACCTGGTGAGCCTGGGGATGAGACTTGGGGCGATGTTGCCTATGAAGATCGCAAGCATGTCGGGGCCTGGATGGTGCCTAGTTACGATCCGGTGCTGGACCTTGTGTACATTGGTACTTCCGTGACTGCTCCGGCGCCCAAATTTCTGCTCGGGGGTGTCGAAAATCAGCACCTTTACCACAACTCTACGCTGGCTCTTGATGCCGACAGTGGTGAGATCGTGTGGTATTACCAGCATCTGAACGACCACTGGGACCTCGATCACCCGTTTGAGCGGCTGTTGGTGGATACGGCGGTGGCCCCGGACCCGACCCAGGTGAGTTGGATCAATCCGAGGTTGTCGATGGGCGAAACCCGCCAGGTTGTGACAGGTATTCCTGGGAAAACGGGAGTGGTCTACACATTGGACCGTGCTACGGGTGAATTCCTATGGGCGACTCCAACGGTTACCCAGAATGTGATCAGCAATATTGATGGTGCTACTGGAGACGTGGCTGAGAACAGCGAAGTCGTTTTTAGCGCGTTAGGACAAGAGGTTTTTGCATGCCCTACCTGGAACGGTGGGAAAGATTGGGAGGCGGGTGCCTACAGCCCTCTGACCAACACAATGTATATGCCTCTTCGTAACACCTGCGCGCGGATGATGGCTGCGACCACCTTTTCCGAGGAGACTCCAGCTGGGCCCAATGAGAGTCGATCAGAGGGCTATGCCATCGCCTACCGGCATCAGCTTACTCCAGGGACCGAGTATGCCGGTACTGTCCGTGCGATCTCGGTTGAAACTGGTGAGACCCTGTGGCTGCATGAACAACGGGCGGCGACGATGTCTCTGGTGACAACGGGTGGTGGCCTCGTTTTTGGCGGGGATGTCAATGGGCGTTTTCGCGCCTTTGACGATGAAACTGGTGAGGTGTTGTGGGAGATCAACCTGGGATCACCAGTCACAGGATTTCCGGTCAGTTTTGCGGTTGACGGGCGGCAGTATGTCGCCGCCAGCACAGGTCGAGGGGGGACCTCCTCTCATTTTACCCGTTTAACACCAGAGCTTCGTCCTAGCCAGGGTAATAACCTGTTTGTATTTGCTCTGCCCGACAGGGACTAAGTGGTCGATTTTGGTACTCTTCCTGTCGAAGATGGATGCCTAGACGTTTCCTTTGCGGGGGGCCATTCTAGAATCCGAAAAGCTGAACCTGGCCAGTGTCCCCAATCGTGAATGGGGCGAAGGCGCAGTTGTAGTTTGGGCTGAGTGGCAGGCTACTACCCGTTCTCGTGTGAAGCCTTGAAAGATCCTAAAAACCATTGGTGCTGATGGGCCGGTGGTGGAAGTGAGCCGATTTCGTGGTTCTCTGTGTTGAACAGGCTTCCAGCCAGCGGTAGAATTATCACCTAATAATATTGCGAGACCAAGGAGCGCCCCATGAATCTTCGCGCTGGCGTCATCGGTGTTGTTTTGACTGTCTTGGGGGTTGGGTCCGCCCAGTATTTATCTCGTCATCTTCAGGCGGCCTCATTACCAATACAAAATCCGCAGGAATCTTTAGACTTCAATCAGCATGTACGCCCGATGCTTGCCGAGGCCTGTTTCGCCTGTCACGGACCTGCGGACGCTACCCGGCAAGCCGACCTACGACTCGATACAAGTGATTTCATCGATAGTGTCGTGGTGCCTGGCGATGCAGAAGGGAGTCGGTTGTTCCAGCGGTTGACGACGGACGAGTCGATCGGTCGAATGCCGCCCGTTTCGTCCGGTCGGTCGTTGACTGCCGAGCAGATCGACTTGGTTCGGCGATGGATAGATACTGGAGCTGAGTGGGGGAGCGAACTGGCGTCTGCGGATGGAGGAGGGAGACCGGTCGCAGCGCGTTCGGTGGATTTTGCCCGTGAAGTGCGGCCGCTTCTTTCGGAGAACTGCTTCACCTGTCATGGGCCAGACGAGGGCTCCAGGCAGCGGGGCTTGCGGTTGGATGTGCCGGAGGGGCCGTTCGCCGACCGGGGCCAGTTTGGAGGACCGGTTATCGTCCCGGGGAATGCTGATGAGAGCTTGCTGATTCACCGCGTGAGTGCCAATGACTTGGCTGTACGGATGCCCTTCAGGCGAGGAACGGTGTCTGCCGTTGAGCCAGGGGGTGAAGAGGACGGGCTGACCGCCAGCGAGGTCGAGACACTCCGCCTGTGGATCGACCAAGGCGCCGAATGGCAGTCGCACTGGGCTTTCATCCCCCCTGAGCGTCCTGAGCTTCCAGGCGTTGTCGACGGCGAATGGATTCGCAAGCCGATAGATCACTTCGTTCTGTCTCGACTTGAGGAGGAAGGGCGAACGCCTTCGGCGGAAGCCGATCTGATGACTTTGATCAGACGTTCGACGCTTGATTTGACCGGACTACCTCCGACCGAGGAACTCATCGCAGCAGCACTCAATGACGACTCGCCAGACGCTTACGAGCGACACATCGATCGATTGCTTGAGTCGCCAGGCTATGGGGAGCGGATGGCGGGAGAGTGGCTCGATGGTGCCCGTTACGCTGATACGAGCGGATATCAGACCGATGCCGAGCGGACGATGTGGCCGTATCGTGATTGGGTGATCAACGCTTACAACTCCAATATGCCCTTTGACCAGTTCACCGTCGATCAGCTGGCCGGTGATCTGCTTCCGGATGCCACCGTCGACCAGAAGATCGCCACAGCGTTCAATCGAAACCATAGTCAAAACGGCGAGGGGGGCATCATTCCGGAAGAGTTCCTTGTCGAGAACGTGGTTGATCGTGTAGCCACAACATCGACGGTGTGGATGGGGTTAACGCTTGGTTGTGCACGGTGTCACGACCACAAGTTCGATCCGCTTACCCAAAAAGAGTTTTACGAGGTCTTTGCTTACTTCAACAACGTTCCAGAGCGTGGGAAGGCGTTCAAGTATGGCAACTCACCTCCTTATATTACGGCGCCAACCGATGACAACTATGCCGAGCTAGCGCAGCTTGACGGTGAGATAGACACTGCCCGGGAGGTGTTTGCGAATTTTGAGAGGGAGGCAACGGCGGGGCAGGCGGTCTGGGAAGAGTCGCTCCAGAGTGCGTGGCGTGTCGACTGGGTGTTGCGAGATCAGCTTCTGGTGCATCACCCGCTCAATGGTGACATCGCTGGTGTCTATACCGGGGAGCCAATTGTCGTCTCGCCCTCGGTGACTGCCGGCTTGCGCGCGAACCGACCGCCTCCAGAGGTTACGCTTCCTGTGGCCGTGACAATGGAGGGTGGCCTGCCGAGCTTTGTTCCAGGCAAAGTTGGAGAGGCTCTCAGCTTTGACGGTCAGCGGTTTGTCAACGCCGGCGATATTGGCAACTTCACTTACAACGACCCGTTCTCGGTGGCTGTCTGGATCTATCCCACGGTGGACAACGGCGTCATCGTCTCTCGCGCACTCGCCGGTGACGAGGGAGAGCGGGGGTGGGGGGTCTATCTCGTCGATGGGAAGATTCAGGTCAACCTAGCGCAACGGTATATGGACGACGGCTTACGGGTGGTCACGAGAGATGAGCTGCCGCTCAATGAATGGCAGCACCTGACGGTCACCTACGATGGCAAGAAGATGCCGGGCGGATTTGTCGTGTATCTCAATGCTGAGTCGGTTTCGCTTGAGACCGAGACAGACGGGATCAATAACCCTATTCGCACGCGAGAACCGTTACGCATTGGAGCCAGTGGGTCCGCTCCCGATGGCTCAGGTGCTACCGATTCTAGGCCACGCTTTGAGGGCATGATCGACGATGTGAGGGTTTACGCGAAGGTGCTGACTCAGGCCGAGGCGGCGGTCGTTGCGACCGCTGAGTCGCTGAGCGATATCGCCAGGATCGCGCCAGCCAGCCGAACCTCTGGCCAGTCAAAGAAGTTGCGGCTTGCGTTTCTTGATCAATACGCGTCAGTGGATATCCAGGATGCGTGGCGCCATCTCAAAGGCTTGGAGCGGCGGCGGGCAGAGCTCTGGGATAGCTTCCCGACTGTCATGGTGATGGAGGAAATGGACCCGCCCAAAGAGACGCACCGGTTGATTCGCGGTGCGTATGACGTGCCCGGAGAGCGTGTGAGTCCTGGTGTTCCTGCAATCCTCCCTCCTGTGAATGAGGACGAAGCCCCTAATCGTCTGACCTTCGCCCGCTGGCTCGTTCAGCCGGATCATCCGCTGACGGCTCGGGTCGCCGTGAACCGGTTCTGGCAGATGTATTTCGGGACCGGTCTTGTGAAGACGGCTGAGAACTTCGGAACTCAGGGAGAATACCCAAGTCATCCCGAACTCCTGGATTGGCTTGCGACCACGTTTATCGATTCTGAATGGGACGTCAAGGCACTGCAACGGGCGATTGTGACGAGTGCCACCTATCGTCAGTCGTCAACCATCGTCCCGGAGTTGCTCGAGCAAGACCCCGAGAACCGTCTGCTTGCTCGAGGGCCACGGCTCCGTCTGCCAGCGCCGGCGATCCGAGACCAGGCACTAGCTGTGGCTGGATTGCTCGTAGCACAGGTGGGCGGCCCACCGGTGAAGCCCTATCAGCCGGAGGGGTTGTGGGAGCAGGCAGCCAGTCAGGATTACCTGCAATCTGAGGGTGACAACTTGTATCGGCGAAGCCTGTATACCTTCTGGAAACGGACACTCGCTCCTCCGGCGATGCTGGCGTTCGATTCGGCAACACGTGAGACCTGTATCGTTCGCTTGGGGAGGACGAACTCGCCCCTGCAGGCCTTAAACCTGATGAACGACGTCACCTATGTGGAGGCGTCTCGGATGTTGGCCGAGCGGATGATCGCCGAAGGTGGGGAGACACCGGAGGAGCGTATCGATTTCGCGTACCGTCTCGCGACTGCACACCGCCCACGACCTGAGGCACGGGCCGTGCTGTCGGACAGCTTTTACAGCTCCGTTGACCGCTTCCAGGCCGACCGGCAGGCGGCGCTGGATTTCCTCAATGTTGGAGAGCACCCGCGGAACGAGACCTTGGATATAGCGGAACTGGCCTCGTACACGATGACGGCCAGTCTGATCTTGAACCTCGACCGGACCATCACAAAGGACTAGCCATGGATTCGAATACAGATCTGCAACGGCTGTTGACGCGGCGCCGGTTTCTCGAGCTCTCACGCACCGGTATTGGTGCGGCCGCCCTCGCAACACTGTGGCAGCAGGATGTGCTGGGGCAGGGGACCAAATCTCCGGTGGACTCGGTCGGCGGGTTGGCAGGACTGCCTCATTTTGCCCCGAAAGCCAAACGCGTAATCTATCTGTTTCAGGCAGGCGCCCCATCACAGCACGAGCTGTGGGAATACAAGCCGAAGGTGGTGGAACTGCGGGGGACTGAGCTCCCAGAGTCTGTCCGGGCGGGACAACGTCTGACCACGATGACTGCCTCTCAGGCAAGCTTCCCCGTCATTCCATCCATTTTTCCGTTCGCCCAGCATGGGGAAACGGGAGCGTGGGTCAGCGAGCTCATGCCCCACACGGCGAAGATTGTTGACGAGCTTTGCTTCATCCGCACGATGCATACCGAAGCGATCAACCATGACCCCGGTGTTACGTTCTTCCAGACCGGCGCGCAGCTCGCGGGTCGACCGAGTATGGGGGCTTGGCTCTCTTATGGGCTCGGTAGTATGAATAGTGATCTGCCGACCTTTGTTGCTATGGTCTCGAATCGTGGTGGCAACCCGGTCTACGACCGGTTGTGGGGCAACGGGTTTCTCCCTTCTGAATATCAGGGCGTTAAATTCTTGTCTACCGGTGACCCAGTACTCTATTTGTCGAACCCGCCAGGGATTGATCGAACCGCCCGCCGGCGGTTCCTCGACGATCTCGCCGCGTTGAACCAGCAGGATGCCGAAGCGTTCGGGGATCCAGAAACGACCACACGAATCTCCCAGTATGAGATGGCCTACCGGATGCAGGCATCAGTGCCTGAGCTCACGGATCTCTCAGATGAGCCGGAAAGCGTCTTTGAGCGTTATGGACCGGACTCGAAGACTCCAGGGACCTTTGCTGCCAACTGTCTGCTCGCCCGGCGGCTGGCTGAGCGCGATGTTCGGTTTGTCGAGGTGTTTCATCGCGGATGGGACATGCACACCCAACTCCCGCGACGCATCCAGACGCAGGCTAAGGACGTCGACCAGCCACAGGCGGCGTTGATCCAGGACCTCAAAGAGCGGGGTATGTTGGATGAAACCCTAGTGGTGTGGGGCGGCGAGTTCGGTCGCACGGTCTTCTGCCAGGGGCGGATGACCGAGACGACTTACGGCCGTGACCACCACCCGCGGGCATTTACCATCTGGCTCGCTGGTGGCGGGGTCAAACCAGGCATGTCCTACGGGACGACCGATGATTTCGGGTACAACATTGTCGAAAATCCGGTACATATCCACGACCTACATGCCACGATGTTGCACCTGCTCGGGATTGATCACACGAGGCTCACCTTTCCCTATCAAGGGCGTAATTTCCGGTTGACAGATGTTCATGGAAAGATAGTGAATGGGATCCTGTCGTAACCTGGATGATCGTGATTCTGGATGGATGACCGACCCGGCTTACTGCACATGGAAAAGAGGAAATAAATGAGAAGGCCTAATCTTGTGATGGTGGTGTTTGTCCTGGTGGCCATGACCAGCGGGGCTACGGTGGTGGCCCAGCCGCAGTGGACTTCAAAGCCGTTGGATGTCGGGGGTAAGGAGTTCAGACTTCGCAATGACGCTGGTGCCTCGATCATCCTCGTGTGCGTTAAGGAAGGTATCGTCGGAGGGTTCGAGTTTCCTGTCGAGGTCGACCAGACCGACCGACTTTGGGTCCGAGGTGTTCCTGGTTCGAGGCAGAATGTGTGGGTGAACAATCTCGGCGAAAGGATCTTGCAGCTTGCCGGCGGGCGAGGAATTGATTACACATTACGGCAGCTTCAGGGGACGGCGAAACTCCTCATTCGCTCTGGTGATGCAAGAGCTGAGTTTGATGTGTTCGGAAGTGCTCAAACGGTCAGCGAGTGTGTAGAGCAGGTGGAGGCACCCCCCGGCGCGCCAGTGGGGGCCTATCCGATGTATCAAAAGGGAGCGCTCCCTGGGGTCAATTACACCGAGGAGATCAGTGACTTCAATAGGGCTAATGGGGGAAACACCTGGCCACCGGCCGATGGGGCGGGTGGGCAAACCTTAGGCCGCTGAGGGTCGTCTCCTTCTTGTGGTTCAAGGTGGGGGATGCCAGCATCTTCTTCGCCAGGGGACTTGAGCCAGCCCTAGAGGGGTAGACCGCTAGCGGTCTGGCTAGTTCGAATCTTCACCGCCGCCTATCGGTTGAGTCCCAACATTCCTGGGCCTGCCGACACCGAGGCTGTGCACAGCCCTTCAATGCCTATACGGTTCTGAGGAGCGTATGTATTCAGTGCGCTCAGGAATGAGTCTGCTTTTTCGAGGCGTGCTGCTGCGGTAGAGTGTGAATTGCGGGTGTCGAAGCAAGTCGGAAATGACAATAGACCCATGATGGCACTTCGGATTTTTGTGGCGTGGGGAGAGCGCCCCTGGTGGATGAATCTCGTGTTCTGTTTTTGCCTGTTCATGACTTTTGTCTACATGCCATTTGATATGTTGTGGAAGCCGGTGTCCGAAGATCAGGAGGTCTGGTTTGGGTTGACGCTGCACGGGTGGGACGCGAAGCTGACCGAGCCGTTACACTGGTTTATTTATGGAGCAGGTGCTTACGGGTTTTGGAAGATGCGCCCATGGATGTGGCCCTGGGGGGCAGTCTATGCGTCCCAGGTTGCGGTCAGTATGTTTGTTTGGAATGTGATTGAAGGGTTGCCTGCTTACGGACTGGTCAGCTTTGCGGTGTTCATGGTGCCAACTTACCTCCTCTACCGTAGCCGC